>Ga0214542_1000014_pt1 | contig 233825 bp, 208 predicted proteins | sample CNSS1metaG_FD_160096 | JGI IMG/M metagenome (GOLD analysis project Ga0214542, IMG submission 160096) | Root nodule microbial communities from cowpea collected in UCLA plant growth center, Los Angeles, California, USA - CNSS1 | ecosystem: Host-associated > Plants > Roots > Nodule | place: USA... | reverse complement strand
AAGCTCAAACAGTGGCGCCGCATCGCCACCCGCTACGACAAGCTCGCCGCAACCTTCCTCGGCTTCGTCAAGCTCGCCAGCATCATGCTCTGGCTCAAATGATTAAATCGTCACCACGGCCTAGAGCGGGATGCGCTCCGTACCTGTGCGATGTCGGGTGATCCCACGTGACCGCGAGAATGCTCTAAATTCCGGCGCTTTCATTGGCTGGAACGTCCTCGTGAACCCTCTGGTCGTGCCGAAAACTGAGGCAACTGATCGGAATCGAGGAGAGATATAGGACCGTAAAGGTCACCAGGAATTCGCGCGGATACAGGACCAAGGCTACCGCCAGTACGGCAATAGCTCCGAGAACGCCAGCGCGCGATGATCTGAACGGAAGAACCCAATTCTTCCCCGAGAAGGTCGGGACTCTCGATACCATCAGAAGGGCAATAAGCAGCGCATGCAAACCCATCCACTGGAGGGCGCCTGGCGTCGGCATCGTCAACGAGACCGGCAACAGGACGGCCAGCGCGGCTGCGGGCGTCGGCATTCCTGTAAAGTAAGCCTTCCTCCAAGCCGCTATTTCCACGTCGGATTGCGCGGTGAAGCGAGCCAGGCGTATGGCCGAGGCAAGGGCGAATACCATCAGGCACAGGCTTATCGGGCCCGTTATCGCATCGCCGGCCCAGAAGAACAGAAGTACGATGGGCGCGACGCCAAAACTGAGGAAGTCGGCGAGGCTGTCGAATTCGGCTCCAAAGCGCGACGACGCATGCAGGCGTCGGGCGAGCCGACCATCGAGGCCGTCGAGGATTGCCGAGGTGACGATCGCGACCAGCGCATAATCGTATGCACCGTCAACCGAAAACCGGACCGAGATCAGCCCCGAGCAAAGCGCCAGCGCCGTGACTGCATTCGGCAACAGCTGGGCTATTCGGGGAGAATTCTCCTGTCCATGCAACGAGCGCCAAGCAACCATGGAATGCCTCCTCCCCCTGACAATGATCGGCGACCATCCAGCCCGGGTGTGCCGACTGCCCTCTGCGCGAACTCCTATGAGACGGCGTCAAGCTTCCGCGGTCAATTAACGAAATGGACTTAGCGTCGGCGAAGATGAGGTATCCCTCGTCCATCTGGCGATGAATTCGCGTTACCCTGAACCGAGAACAAGGCGGAAAGTGGATCGACCTTACCCCTGTTCCGCCGGAACAGCCATCCCGATTTCCGTCAGCACCTCGGCCGTGTGCTCGCCGAGCCGCGGTACTCCGCGATCAAGCGCCAGCGAGGCGCCGGAGAAGCGGATGGGCGTGCGAACCCCGGGCGAGGTGCCGGATGCCGCGCCTGTGTGCGGCGTGTCGATACGCATCTGCCGGTGAAGGATCTGCGGATCGGCGAAAACATCTGACACCGTGTTGATTGGGCCGCCCGGCACGCCGGCTGCCTCGAGCTCCGCCAGCAGCGCATCACGCTCGAACTTTGCCGTTTCCGCGGCGAGCTCGGGGGCAAGGCTGTCGCGGTGCTGCACGCGGCCGGCATTGGTCCGGTAACGCTCGTCGGCTGCGAGATCGGGCCGCCCGAGCATTTCGCAGAACTTGACGAACTGACGGTCGTTGCCGACAGCGACGATCAGGTGGCCGTCGCAGGTCGGGAACACCTGGTAGGGCGCGATATTCGGATGGGCGTTGCCGAGCCTGCGCGGTGCCCTGCCCGAGACGAGGAAATTCAGCGCCTGGTTGGCGAGCACCCCTGTCATGCAGTCGAGCAGCGCCATGTCGATATGCTGGCCCTCGCCCGTGCGCTCGCGCTCGGCGAGCGCCGCCTGCACCGCGATGACGCCATAAAGCCCGGTGAAGATATCGGCAAAGGCGACGCCGATCTTCTGCGGCTCCCGGTCCGGCTCGCCCGTGAGGTCCATGATGCCGCTCATGCCCTGGATGATGTAGTCGTAGCCGGCGCGGCTCGCATAGGGGCCGTCCTGCCCGAACCCTGTGACGGAACAGTAGACCAGGCGCGGATTGAGCTTCTTGAGGCTCTGATAATCGAGCCCGTATTTGGCAAGCCCGCCGACCTTGAAATTTTCGAGTAGAACATCGGACTGCGCCGCAAGCCGGCGTACGGCCTCCCGGCCCTCCTCCGTCGTGAAATCGAGAACGACCGAACGTTTGCCGCGATTGCAAGCATGGAAATAGGCCGCGTCGAGCTTCTCGCCGCCCTTTCCTTCAACGAAGGGCGGCCCCCAACTGCGGGTGTCATCGCCGGCCGGGCTTTCGACCTTGATGACATCGGCGCCGAGATCGGCGAGCGTCTGGCCGATCCAGGGACCGGCGAGAATGCGTGCGAGTTCGAGGACCCTTATTCCTCTGAGAGGCGCTTCCATCGTCGCTTCGCTCAGAAGAAGGCCTGCAGCCCGGTCTGGGCGCGGCCGAGGATCAGCGCATGAACGTCGTGGGTGCCCTCATAGGTGTTGACGGTCTCCAGGTTCAGCATATGGCGCATGACCTGGTACTCCTCGGAGATACCGTTGCCGCCGTGCATGTCACGGGCCATTCTGGCGATATCGAGCGCCTTGCCGCAATTGTTGCGCTTGACGATCGAGATCATCTCCGGGGCCATTCGGCCCTCGTCCATCAGCCGGCCGACACGCAGCGAGCCCTGAAGCCCGAGGGCAATCTCGGTCTGCATGTCCGCAAGTTTCTTCTGAAAAAGCTGCGTCTGGGCGAGCGGGCGGTTGAACTGCTTGCGGTCGAGGCCATATTGCCGCGCCGCGTGCCAGCAGAATTCCGCCGCACCTAGCGCGCCCCAGGAAATACCGTAGCGGGCGCGGTTGAGGCAGCCAAAGGGCCCCTTCAGCCCCTCGACATTCGGCAGCAGCGCCTCGTCGCCGACCTCCACATTGTCGAGAACGATCTCACCGGTGATCGAAGCGCGCAACGATAGCTTGCCGGCGATCTTGGGCGCAGAAAGCCCCTTGAGGCCCTTCTCCATGACGAAGCCGCGAATGGCATTGTCATGCGCCTCCGACTTTGCCCAAACGACGAAGACGTCGGCGATCGGCGCATTGGAAATCCACATCTTGGAGCCGATCAGGCGGTAGCCGCCGTCAATTCTCACCGCCCTCGTCTTCATGCCCGCCGGATCGGAGCCGGCATCGGGCTCCGTCAAGCCGAAGCAGCCAATCCACTCGCCGCTGATCAGCTTCGGCAGATATTTCTGCTTCTGCGCCTCCGAACCGTAAGCGAAGATAGGATAGATCACGAGCGAGGACTGCACGCTCATCATCGACCGATAGCCGGAATCGACACGCTCGACCTCGCGAGCGACAAGTCCGTAGGCGACATAGGAGGCACCGACCCCGCCATAAGTCTCGGGGACCGTCACGCCGAGCAGTCCGAGATCGCCCATTTCGCGGAAGATCGCCGGATCGGTCTTTTCCTCCCGGTAGGCTTCGATCACGCGCGGCTGCAAATTTTCCTGGGCATAGGCACGCGCCGTATCGCGGATCATCCGCTCGTCTTCGGTCAGTTGATCCTCAATGAGGAAGGGATCGTCCCACTGGAATTGGCTTTTTCCGGCCATGTCTATCTCCCGTCGTATTCCCATGCTTGCGCGTTATCGCAAGCGGGCGGCAGCGTTTCAAACGAAATTGAGACACTGGCTGATGCGCCTCATGCATGAGCGGGCCGATCAGCACGGTCTTCGAGTTGGGACCGGGGAACTGCTACCCTCCCCGCTTGCGAAAGTAGCAACGCATGAGCGTGATTCTCGCTGTGATAGCGGCCGCGCCCGTCGGACTGTGAGGTGTAACAGAACCTACAACAAACTGACATTTGGCCTTCACGAAGGGCGGATATGGCAGCTGTCATATTTATCCGGTCTCGCAGAGAGGACCCTGCCCCATGTTTCACCTGAAGGATGTGACCCGTCAGTTCGGCAAGAAGACCGCCGTCAGTTCGGTGACGTTCGACATACCTGCGGGACAAATGGTAGGGATCATCGGCCGCTCCGGCGCCGGCAAATCGACGCTTCTGCGCATGATCAACCGCCTGGTCGATCCCTCTTCGGGCGAGATCGAATTTTCCGGCGTGAAGGTCTCGTCGCTGAGGGGAGCGGCATTGCGCAATTGGCAGCGCGATTGCGCCATGATTTTCCAGCAGTTCAACCTCGTGCCGCGGCTCGACGTGCTCACCAACGTGCTGCTCGGCCGGCTCAATCACCGCTCTACGATTTCGAGCGTCCTCAACATGTTCAGCCGCGAGGAGCGGATCATGGCGATCGGTGCGCTCGAGCGGCTCGGTATCGAACAGACGGCGCTGCAGCTTGCCGGCACGCTTTCCGGCGGTCAGCAGCAGCGCGTCGCGATCGCCCGCGCCCTGATGCAGCAGCCGAAGGTGCTGCTCGCGGATGAGCCGATCGCGTCGCTCGATCCGCTCAACGCCAAGATCGTCATGGACGCGCTGCGCGACATCAACGAACGCGACGGCATAACGGTCATCACCAATCTGCATACGCTCGATACGGCACGCAACTATTGCGAGCGCATCATCGGCATGGCCCATGGCCGCGTCGTCTTCGACGGCCAGCCGAACGACCTGACGGTCGCCGCCGTTGCCGAGATCTACGGCGCCGACACCGCCATAGAGGAGTCGATGACCTCGACAACCATCAACATTCCCGCGGCCGTTCCGCAGGAACAAACGGCATCGGCCGGCTTGAAGCCGCTGGCAATGGCCGGTCTCTGAGGCCGGCCTCGATCGAATGCCCGCGTCAAGGGCGCCCAAATCTCTGCACATTCGCAAAACGGGAGACGAACTCATGTTGAAGAAAACCCTTCTCGGCGCCGTTGCGCTTCTTGCCTCTATCAGCCATGCCCAGGCCGAAGATCTCAAGGAATTCCGCATCGGCATCCTCGGCGGCGAAAACGAAGCCGACCGCCTGCGCAACTTTCAATGCCTCGTCGACAAGCTTCCCGCGGCCATCGGCGTCGAAAAGGTCTCGCTTTTCCCGGCGGCCGACTATGACGGCGTCATCCAGGGCCTGCTCGGCGGCACGCTCGACTATGCTGAGCTCGGAGCTTCCGGCTACGCCAAGATCTATCTCGCCAATGCCGAGGCGGTCGAGCCGATCCTGACGACCGTCCAGACCGACGGTTCGACCGGCTACCATTCGATCATGGTCGCCCGCAAGGACTCCGGCATTACCAAACTCGAGGACCTCAAGGGCAAGAAGCTCGGCTTCGCCGACCCGGACTCGACCTCTGGCTACCTCGTTCCGCTCGTCACCCTGCCGGAAGCGATCGGCGCACCGGTCAAGGAATTCTTTGGAGAAACCGGCTTCGGCGGCGGCCACGAGAACCTCGTGCTCGAAGTCCTGAAGGGCAACTTCGACGCCGGCACGACCTTCGGCTCCGGCGTTGGCGAATTCAAGGACGGCTACACCTCGGGCAATCTGCACAAGATGGTCGAAAAGGGCATTCTCGACATGAACGAGTTGGTCGAACTCTGGCGTTCGCCGCTGATCCCGAACGGCCCGGTCGTCGTCCGCTCATCGATGAACGACGACATGAAGGCGAAGTTCAAGCAGTTCATGATGGACCTGCCGAAGACCGACGCCGCCTGCTTCTCCGCCATTCAGGGCGGTGACTTCACAGGCTATGTCGAAGTCAACAGCGACTTCTATAAGCCGATCATCGACGCCCGCAAGGCCACGATCGGCGGCTGATCGTCATTTGAACGCCTGGCGCCGGCTGCTGCCGCAGCCGGCGTTCGCTCGCATGGCGGCGCTGCCAAATTGCGTCCGCCACATCTACTGATTTGCCGCATTCGCGCGAGTCCGGGCTGTCTCGCCTGATTGCCGATGCTCAGAGAGGCCGGTCCCGCCGGAATTCCGATGGCCACTTCCATGCTGTCCAAGCCGTTGAGCGAGAGCGGCGCACTCGTCGAGCGTCACTGGCAAGAGCTCAGTGCCCGGCGGCGCATGTACACCGCGCTCGGTGTCGCGCTGCTTGCATTCACGCTCTTTGCATCACTCTGGTTTGCCAACGCGTCGAATGCCGGGAAGTTCTTCGATCGCCTGCCGCATCTCTTCGACTTCTTCGGCGACCTGATGCCACGCGAACTGATGGAGATCCCGCGCGCCCTCTTCGATCTGCCCTCCCCCTATGATGACGGCAGCTTCAAATACAATTACCCGGATGGGCGGCTGTATCTGACCGATGGCATTTATGTGCCGGAATATTTCCACAAAATGCTCGAGACGGTGAATATCGCCATCTTCTCGACCGCGATTGGCGCCTTCTTCGGCTTCATTCTTTGCTTCGTCGCCGCGCGCAATCTCATGCCCAATCCGTGGATCCGCGGAGCCGCGCGGCGGCTGATGGACGTGCTGCGCGCCTTTCCTGAGGTGGTGATCGCCGGCTTTTTCCTGGCGATCCTCTCGCTCGGCCCGATCCCCGCGATTGCTGCCGTTTCGATCCATACGATCGGAGCGCTGGGCAAGATGTTCTTCGAGGTCGTCGAGAATGCCGACATGAAGCCCGAGGAGGGCCTGCGTGCCGTCGGTGGCAACTGGCTCGAGCGCGTCTGGTTCGGCATCGTTCCGCAGGTCCTGCCGAATTTCACCAGCTATTTCCTTCTGCGCCTCGAGATCAACGTGCGTGCCTCGACGATTATCGGGGCGGTCGGCGGCGGCGGCATCGGCGAACTCTTGCGCCTGTCGATCGGCCAGAACCATCCAGCGAAAACGCTGGCGATCGTCATGCTGCTCTTAACGACGATCATCGCCGTCGACCAGTTTTCCGCCTGGCTGCGTCGCCGGCTCGCCGGCGACTTTGCGTTTGCCCAGTAAGAGGAGCGGATCATGATCGCCTCGACAAAGCCCAGCGTCCTCGAAATGGAAGCGATCGCGGCCCGCCACCCGCATCTTCTCAGGTCCTCCTCCGAGAAGCGGTTGAAGCCACTTCTGATCGGCATCGGTGTAGTGGCCTATCTCGTGTTCAGTTGGTGGTTTTTCTCGATCGGCCACGTGCTTGCCAACGCCAATTGGGGCATCGCCGGCACTTATCTTGCCGACTGGGTCTCCTACGAAATCCGCCCCGATATCGAAATTGCGCCCGATGGCGCGATGAGCGTTTCGTATCAGCGCAATTCGCCGCTCGGCAAGAAGCCGGATCCGAAATGGGTCGCGCTCGAAAAGCGAACCGTCACCCGGACAATCGAGCTGCCGGCGACGCAGGTCGAGAAGCCGAAGGCGAGTTCCTCCTCCAGCTTCATGGCGCCGCGAGCAGCGCTCGGCAAAGCGGCAGAACCGGCGCCGCAGCCGCCCCTGAACCAAAGCCGCACGGAAGAGATCGTGACGCGCGCCGTTGTCACCTATGACCGATCGACGCGGATCGAAGTCGCCGACAAGCTGGTGACGGCAAGCCACGCCGGCGAGACTTTCACGATGAGGGTCGACGGCAGCGCCGCCGTCATGCCGCTGGGTCCCCTACCCCAATGGGCGACGCAGAAACGACCCGGCGAAAAGATCGTCTTGTCCTTTGGCCTCACCGGCTGGGCGGAGGTGGAGGGTGACGAGGTCTCGATCCGCAATCGCTTCTTCGGCTGGGCGAATTTCCTCTTCGACTCCAACTCGCCGTTTTTCGGCAAGTCCTACGGCGAGGTCGCGTCGCTGATGCTCTTTGGTGAAAGAATCGACCCGCACCGCTCAAATCTTGCACTTGCGTGGAACAACATCCTCTACAATGCGGAGTGGCAGCATCTCGACGTCTGGACCAAGCTCCTGCAGACGATCGTCATGGCCTTCGTCGGGACGCTGTTCGCATCTCTGGCGGCCTTCCCGCTCTGCTTTCTTGCCGCGCGCAACATCACGCCGAGCCGCATCGCCAATCAGGCCATCAAGCGCTGCTTCGACTTCCTGCGCTCGGTGGATATGTTCATCTGGGCGCTCTTCTTCACCCGCGCCTTCGGCCCGGGTCCGCTTGCGGGCATCTCGGCGATCTTTTTCACGGACACGGGCACGCTCGGCAAACTCTATTCCGAGGCGCTCGAAAACATCGACGACAAGCAGCGCGAAGGCGTGAAGTCCGTCGGTGCGGCGCCGATCGCGGTGCAGCGCTTCGGCGTATTGCCGCAGGTATTGCCTGTCTTTGCCAGCCAGGCGCTCTATTTCTGGGAATCCAATACGCGCTCGGCCACGATCATCGGCGCCGTCGGGGCTGGCGGAATCGGCTTGAAGCTATGGGAAGCGATGCGCACCAATTCCGATTGGGAAAATGTCGCCTATATGGTGCTTTTGATCTTGATGGTTGTCTTCATTTTCGACAGCATCTCCAACGCGTGCCGGTCACGGCTTATGGGACGCAAGGTACAGTGATATCCCGTTCGCATTTTTGCGGGATGTCATCACGATGTTGTCACGCAAATCGGCTAGCTGCGCATATCACCGCAAACAATCGACCCACCGGGGCGGCGGGTCGCTGACAAAGAAAGCAGGACCCGTGCGCTACGCAATCTATTTCGCACCGCCGGCCGATGACCGGCTGTCGGTGACAGCCTCCCATTGGCTCGGCCGGGATGCCTTCACTGGCGGCGCCCTCGCATGGCCGGAGACCTCCCAGCTGCCACCGGAATTACAGCTGGCGTTGACGGCCGAACCGCGCCGATACGGATTCCACGGCACGTTGAAGGCACCCTTCGCACTGGCGCCCGGCCGCAGCGAAGCCGAGTTGATCGCGGCACTCGACGAATTCGCTGCCGAGATCGAACCCCTCACGGTCCCAGAAATCACACTTCAGCAGCTCGGTCCCTTCTTCGCACTCGTTCCCTCCCGGGACTGCCCTGCCCTCGACGGCTTGGCAGCGCAGGCGGTCCGCCGCTTCGAACCGTTCCGGGCGCCGCTTTCGGAAACGGACATTGCCCGCCGCAATCCCGAGAGACTGACGGGGCGCCAGAGGGACTATCTCACCGCCTGGGGCTATCCCTATGTCTTCGAGGAGTTCCAGTTCCACCTGACGCTGACCGGTCCGGTCCCTGGGGAAATGCAGGGCCTTGTCCGTGAGACGCTTGAAGGTGCCTTCGCCGATTTCATCGGCAAGCCGCTTGTCGTCGAAACGGTCGCGCTCTTCCATGAGCCCGGCCGCGGCACGCCCTTCACCGTTCATTCCCTGCTGCCGCTTGGCGGCACATCCACACGAAAGATCGCATGATATGAGCAATGAACAGGTTCTGACCAATGCCCGGATCGTTCTTGAAGACCGCATCATCGACGGTTCGGTGCTGATCCGCGACGGCAGGATTGCCGATGTTTCGGAAGGGGTGAGCCGCACCGGCGAGGACTTCGAAGGCGACTATCTCCTGCCGGGGCTGATCGAGCTCCACACCGACCATCTGGAATCCCACTATTCGCCGCGCCCGGGCGTTCGCTGGCTGAAGATCGCCGCCATCCAGGCGCACGATGCGCAGGTCGTCACCTCCGGTATCACCACCGTGTTCGATTGCCTGCGCCTGGGCACCGACGAGGACAACGGCTTTCCGAAAGGCGAGATGCGCAGCATGGCCGATGCCTTGATGCAGGCCAAGGAGGAGGGCCGACTGCGCGCCGACCACCTGATCCACCTGCGTTGCGAGGTCTCGACCGCCGACGTGCTCGATCAATACGAGGATTTCCACAATGATGCGCAGGTTCGGCTCGTCTCGCTGATGGATCACGCGCCCGGGCAGCGCCAGTTCCAGACGATGGAGCAATATACCCTCTACTACAAGACCAAGCGCGGCCTTTCGGACGAAGCCTTCGCCGCCTTCGTCGAGCGCCAGCAGGCGCTCTCCGCCCGTTATGCGGCGTCGCATCGCACGGCACTCGCCAGGGCCTGCGCCGAGCGTGGCATCACCGTTGCAAGCCACGACGACGCGACGATCGACCATGTGGAAGAATCGATCGGCTACGGCGTCCGGCTGGCGGAGTTCCCGACGAGCTTCGAGGCGGCGGAAGCGTCCCACCGCGCGGGCTTGAGCGTCCTGATGGGCGCTCCGAACGTCGTGCGTGGCAAGTCGCATTCCGGCAACATCGCCGCTCGCGACCTCGCCGAGCGCGGCGTGCTCGACGTCCTGTCATCGGATTACGTTCCGTTCAGCCTGATCCATGCGCCCTTCGTGCTCGCCGACGAAATCGAGCCGATCGATCTGCCGATGGCAATCGCAATGGTGACGGCGACGCCGGCGCGCACCGTCGGCCTTGATGATCGGGGCCGGATCGCCGTTGGACTGCGCGCCGACATCGCGCGGGTGCATCGGCGGGAAGGCATTCCGGTCGTACGTTCGGTCTGGCGCGAAGGGAGACGTGTCGCATGATGGCAGCAAAAGGAGCAGGCGGAACTCTTATCGCCGTCGTCGGCCCGAGCGGGGCCGGCAAGGATAGCGTCATGGGCTTTGCCGCCCGGCACTTCGCGCACCGGCCCGACATCCTCTTCGTCCGCCGGGTGATCACGCGTCCGTCGGATGCCGGCGGCGAGGTGCACGAGAGCGTGTCGGCAGCGGAGTTCGAAGCCATGCGCCAAGAAGGGGCGTTTGCCGTTTCATGGCAGGCGCATGGGCTGAGCTATGGCATTCCTCGGGAAATCGCCGCCAAGGTCGAAAGCGGCATGACGGCAATCGTCAACGGCAGCCGCACGGCCCTGCCGGCTTTTCGCGCCGCATTCGGCGCAATTACCGTGGCGCTCATCACTGCCGAGCCCGCCGTTCTCGCCAGGCGTCTGGCCGAGCGCGGGCGTGAAAGCGAGGAGGATGTGCTGCGCCGCCTGACACGCCAAACGCCGGAGATCATCACCGAGGCGGATGTAACGGCGATCGACAATAGCGGTCGGCTCGATATTGCCGGGAACCGGTTCATCGCGCTTGTGGAGCGCTGCTGCGAGAAGTCCCACCACGCCGCGTGATGCTTTCGCCCGGGACCATCGCGTCCGGCCAGCGGCGGGCACTCGAAGCGGCGCCCCGTCAGACTCTACTTCGTGGCCCTGGCCCATTGGCCGGGGCTTTTTCATTCCTGTCTTTCTGGCCCGGAACCCGCGCCGCGTTACCTCTCTGGTAAGGTCCTGCCATTTCCCCTTGCCATTCGCTTGATTATGTATATACATATAGACCAGCAGGGAGCGGAAGTTATGAGCGGAACCGAAATCGGCAGCACGAAAGGAACCAGCCTCTGGCGCAATGTACGGATTGCCTCGCTTCGCAAGGAGCTGGGTCCGCTCGGCATCATCGACAACGGGGCTGTCGCGGTACGCGAAGGCCGGATCGTTTATGCCGGTGTTGAGAACGGATTGCCGTCGGATAATTCCAAGGCTGATGAAGTCATCGACTGCGAGGGCCGCTGGATGACGCCCGCGCTCATCGATTGCCACACGCATATCGTCCACGGTGGCAACCGCGCGCGGGAGTTCCAACTGCGCCTCGAAGGGGCGTCATACGAGGAGATCGCCCGCGCAGGCGGCGGTATCGCCTCGACCGTCAAGGTCACCAACGCCCTCTCCGTCGATGAGCTGGTCGAGTCAGCACTCCCGAGGCTCGACGCGCTCCTATCCGAAGGCGCCTCCACCATCGAGGTGAAATCTGGCTACGGCCTCAATATCGATGCGGAGCTGAAAATGCTGCGGGCGGCGCGGCAGTTGGAGCAACGCCGCCCGGTGCGTATCATCACCAGTTACCTCGCGGCCCATGCCACGCCGCCGGCTTATAAGGGGCGGAATGTCGATTACATCGAGGAGGTCGTCCTGCCCGGTCTCGCCGAGGCGCATTCCGAAGGCTTGGTCGATGCGGTTGACGGCTTTTGCGAGGGCATCGCCTTCTCGCCGGCCGAAATTGCGCGTGTCTTCGATGAGGCGAATGCGCTCGGGCTGCCGGTCAAGCTCCATGCCGAACAGCTTTCCGATCTCGGCGGCGCCAGGCTCGCGGCGTCCTACGGCGCGCTTTCCGCGGATCATCTCGAATATCTCGATGCCGAAGGCGCTGACGCCATGGCGAAGGCCGGTACGGTCGCGGTACTGCTTCCAGGCGCCTTCTATACGCTCCGGGAGACGCAGTTGCCGCCCGTCGAAGCGCTCCGCGCCGCCGGCACACGCATCGCCATCGCCACGGACTGCAATCCGGGTACGTCACCGCTGACCTCGCTGCTCTTGACGATGAACATGGCGGCGACCCTCTTCCGGCTGACGCTGGAGGAATGCCTCGCAGGCGTCACGCGGGAGGCGGCGCGCGCGCTCGGCATCCTCGGCGAGACTGGCACGATCGAAGCGGGCAAATCCGCCGACCTCGCGATCTGGAACATCGATGAACCGGCGGAATTGATCTACCGCATCGGCTTCAACCCCCTCCATGAGCGGATTTTCAAGGGCGAAAGGATTTCGCGATGACCATTGTTCTGAAACCCGGTTCGGTGCCGCTCAAGGATCTGGAGGCGATCTATTGGACCGGCGAGCCAGCCCGGCTCGACCGCGCCTTCGATGCCGGCATTAGCAAGGCGGCGGAGCGGATCGCCGAGATCGTTGCGGGCAATACGCCGGTCTACGGCATCAATACCGGCTTCGGCAAACTGGCCTCGATCAAGATCGACAGCGCCGATGTCGCGACCTTGCAACGCAACCTGATCCTCTCGCATTGCTGCGGCGTCGGCCAGCCGCTCTCGGAAAACATCGTGCGGCTGATCATGGCCTTAAAGCTGATCTCGCTCGGCCGCGGCGCCTCCGGCGTACGCCTCGAACTTATCCGACTGATCGAGGCGATGCTGGAAAAAGGCGTCATTCCGTCGATCCCCGAAAAGGGCTCGGTCGGCGCCTCGGGAGATCTCGCGCCGCTCGCCCACATGGCAGCCGTGATGATGGGGCATGGCGAAGCCTTCTTCGGCGGAAAGCGCATGGCGGCGACGGCAGCGCTGAGCGCAGCCGGGCTCTCGCCGGTGATTTTCGCCGCCAAGGAAGGCCTGGCGTTGATCAACGGCACCCAGGTTTCGACCGCTCTGGCGCTCGCCGGTCTCTTCCGCGCCCATCGCGCGGCGCAAGCCGCCCTGATCACCGGCGCGCTTTCGACCGATGCGGCCATGGGATCATCGGCCCCCTTCCATCCCGATATCCACACGCTGCGGGGGCATCGCGGCCAGATCGACACGGCCGCTGCCCTTCGCCGGCTACTGGAAGGATCGGCGATCCGGCAGAGTCACATCGAAGGCGACGAGCGGGTGCAGGACCCCTATTGCATCCGCTGCCAACCGCAGGTCGACGGCGCCTGCCTCGATCTCCTGCGCTCGGTCGCCGCCACGCTGACTGTCGAGGCCAATGCGGTCACCGACAACCCGCTTGTGCTTTCCGACCATTCCGTGGTCTCCGGCGGCAATTTCCACGCCGAACCGGTCGCTTTCGCCGCCGACCAGATCGCGCTTGCGGTCTGCGAGATCGGCGCGATCTCACAGCGCCGCATCGCCCTTCTCGTCGACCCGGCGCTGAGCTACGGCTTGCCGGCTTTCCTGGCGAAAAAACCCGGGCTCAATTCAGGGCTGATGATCGCCGAAGTCACCTCCGCCGCGCTGATGTCGGAGAACAAGCAGCTCTCGCATCCGGCCTCGGTCGATTCGACGCCGACCTCCGCCAACCAGGAAGACCACGTATCGATGGCCTGCCATGGCGCCCGCCGTCTCCTGCAGATGACCGACAATCTCTTCTCGATCATCGGCATCGAGGCACTGGCCGCGGTCCAGGGCATCGAGTTCCGCGCACCGCTAACAACCAGCCCGGAACTGCAGAAGGCCGCAGCAATCGTGCGCGCCGTGGCACCGACGATCGAGGAGGATCGCTACATGGCCGACGACCTCAAGGCCGCAGGCGAACTCATCGCCTCCGGGCGGCTTGCTGCCGCCGTCTCCGACGGCATCCTGCCGAAGCTGGAGAGCTGACATGGCCGTTTTCGAAGTCCGGCGAGGCACCTCGCCCGTCATCCTCGCCTTTCCGCATACCGGGACGGACGTGCCGCCTCCGATCTGGCTGCGGCTGAACGGTACCGGCCGGCTGCTTGCCGACACGGATTGGCACATCCACGAACTTTATGAAGGCCTGCTGCCGCATGCGACGACCGTCCGCGCGACCTTCCATCGCTATGTGATCGACGCCAACCGCGATCCAGAGGGTGTCAGCCTGTATCCCGGTCAGAACACGACCGGCCTCATACCGCAGACCGATTTCGACGGCGCGCCGATCTGGAAGGAGGGCGAGGGTCCGAGCGATGCCGATATCGCCGCCAGGCTTCGCGACTTCCACGCACCTTATCATGCGGCGCTTTCCGCCGAGATCGCGCGCGTCAAGGCGATCCATGGCGTCGCCGTCCTCTATGACTGCCATTCGATCCGCTCGCATATTCCTTTCCTCTTCCACGGCAAACTGCCGGACTTCAATATCGGCACGGATATGGGCAGGACCTGCTCCCAGTCCATTCAGCAGTCGGCATTGGAAATTGTCGCAAAAGCAGAAGGTTACAGCCATGTTCTGAACGGGCGTTTTAAGGGTGGCTGGACCACCCGCCACTATGGCCGACCGGAAAGCGGCGTGCACGCGATCCAGATGGAACTTGCGCAGTCCACCCATCTTACGTCGGAAGCCCCGCCCTTCGCCTTGGACGCCGCAAAGGCCGAAAGGCTTCGCAGACAACTGAGCAACATCCTGCAAGCCATTGAAGCAAAAGCATTCGACCTCAAACTGACAGGGAGTGAGGCATGAACATGAACAATCCGCGCCACAATATCCGCGAAGTGCGCAGCCCGCGCGGAACCGAGCTCAACGCCAAGAGCTGGCTGACGGAGGCGCCGCTGCGCATGCTGATGAACAATCTCGACCCGGAGGTCGCCGAGAACCCGCACGAACTCGTCGTTTACGGCGGCATCGGCCGTGCCGCCCGCACCTGGGCGGATTTCGACCGGATCGTCGCCACGCTCAAGGACTTGAACGAAGACGAGACCCTGCTCGTCCAGTCCGGCAAGCCGGTCGGCGTCTTCCGCACCCACAAGGACGCTCCGCGCGTCTTAATCGCCAATTCCAACCTCGTGCCGCATTGGGCAAACTGGGACCATTTCAACGAGCTGGACAAGCGGGGCCTCGCCATGTACGGCCAGATGACCGCCGGCTCCTGGATCTATATCGGCACGCAGGGCATCGTGCAGGGCACCTACGAGACCTTCGCCGAGGCCGGCCGCCAGCACTATGGCGGCAATCTCAAAGGCAAATGGATTTTGACCGGCGGTCTCGGCGGCATGGGTGGCGCCCAGCCGCTCGCGGCCGTCATGGCGGGCGCCTGCTGCCTTGCGGTCGAATGCAACCCGGACTCGATCGATTTCCGCCTGCGTACCCGCTATCTCGACGAGAAGGCAGGGACGCTCGAGGAGGCGATGGCGATGATCGAGCGCTGGACCGAGGCCGGTGAAGCCAAGTCGGTCGGGCTGCTCGGCAACGCCTCGGAAGTCTTACCCGAGATGGTCCGGCGCGGCATCCGCCCCGATATCGTCACCGATCAGACCTCGGCGCACGATCCGATCAACGGCTATCTGCCGAAAGGCTGGACGATCGCCGAATGGAAGGCCAGGCGCGAGAGCGACCCGAAGACGGTCGAAAAGGCGGCGCGCGCCTCGATGCGCGATCATGTCGAAGCCATGCTCGCCTTCTGGGATGCCGGCATTCCGACGCTCGACTATGGCAACAACATCCGCCAGGTCGCAAAGGACGAGGGGCTCGAACGCGCCTTCGACTTCCCTGGCTTCGTGCCCGCCTATATTCGCCCGCTCTTCTGCAAGGGCATCGGCCCCTTCCGCTGGGCAGCCCTTTCCGGCGACCCGGAGGATATCTTCAAGACGGACCAGAAGGTCAAGGAGCTCTTGCCGGACAACGAGCACCTGCACAACTGGCTCGACATGGCGCGGGAGCGCATCGCCTTCCAGGGGCTGCCGGCACGCATCTGCTGGGTCGGGCTCGGCGACCGCCATCGTCTCGGCCTCGCCTTCAACGAGATGGTCAGGAGCGGCGAACTGAAGGCGCCTGTCGTCATCGGCCGCGACCATCTCGATTCGGGCTCCGTCGCCTCGCCGAACCGCGAGACGGAAGCGATGAAGGACGGCTCGGATGCGGTCTCCGATTGGCCGCTCCTGAACGCGCTGCTCAACACCGCCTCGGGCGCCACCTGGGTGTCGCTGCACCATGGCGGCGGGGTCGGCATGGGCTTTTCCCAACACTCGGGCATGGTGATCTGCTGCGACGGCACCGATGACGCCGCCCGGCGCATTGAGCGGGTACTATGGAACGATCCCGCCACCGGCGTCATGCGCCACGCCGATGCGGGCTATGACATCGCTCTCGATTGCGCCAGGGAACAGCGTCTGCGCCTGCCGGGCATCCTCGGGAACTGATGGAAGCGGAAGTTGGGATGCGGAGTGGCCGCATCACCCCCTGTGGCCTGCCCGTCCTCCGCAGCAGCTGCGGAAGGTGGACCGGCCAGAGGGGGAGCTTCTGCCGGGCATTAGCTCCAGCGCGCCGAGACCCGAGCCTCGGGCACGAAGTCGAACTCGCGGTCGAAGGGGAAGATCGGGCGTCGCCGACGCTCGCTCGAAAGGTTCTCAATGTCCTGATTGACGGCGCCGTCGGTCAGCGCCATCAGGTTCGGATTGGCAATGGGCGCTAGTTCCGGCGAAAGATAGCCGGACTTGACGACGAGTAGCCGCACCGCCGTCGGATCGAGTCCGAGACGACTGAAATCCTCCAGATCGTGATAGGGGCGACGCCGCGCCGAAAGCACGATCAACATGTGGTCGACGCGAATGACAGCCTGCCGTTCGAAGGCCGGCCCCGGATCGTCAAGCCGCACGACTTCAGCCGTGACCTCCACCACTTCGCCTGAGGGATCGAGGCTACCGCCGATCCGCAAGGGGAGCCTCGCGCCCTCACCGGCCACGAAACAGGCTTCGGTGGCGGGGCGATCGGCAATGCCTGCGACGAGCGCATCACGCCAGCCGCGGGCAAGGAGCGCCTTCAAGACGTCGACACGATCCCCGACGCCGCCGCCGGTCGGGTTGTCTCCGGAATCGGCGAGAATGACGGGCCGGCTCGCTGCACGTTCGGCGATGTCGAGCATTGCATCCAGGGCGCCGGTCACTGGTCCGAAGCAAAATTTTTCCCGCGCATCCCAATAGCTTGCGGCGATTTCTTCGGCCGCTTTCGAGGCTGCGACTATATCCGAGCCGGTTACCACGGCGCAGGCGGTCGCCCGCGGTTCGTCCGCCCAGACATAGCCGACCATCAGGTTGGCATCGAGAATTCCAGGGCGCCGATCGACTTCCGGCAGTGAGCGATAAAGTCCTGCCGCCGGCTCATCCTCCGTCGAAGTGCGCTCGCCGGGCAGGAGCACCGGCACAGGCGCCCAGGCGACGCCGGGACGCATTCCGGTTTGTAACGCCTCGACGAGCATGGACCAGGCACGCACCATTGTCTCGCGGGTGTCGATATGCGGCGCCGTGCGATAAGCGGCGAAGATATCGATGTTATCGATGACCCGCTGGCTCACATTGCCATGCAGGTCGTAGCTGATGGCAATCGGGCAACCCGGCCCGATGATGGCGCGAGCGGCGGAAATCCAGTCCCCTTCCGCATCGTCCATGCCATCCACCTTGATGGCACCGTGCATGGCCAGATAAAGGCCGTCGATGGGCAGGGCGGCCCCAAGTCTTTCCATTAACTCCGCCTTGAAGACGTCATAGGCCGGCCTCGATACCGGTCCGCCGGGGACCGCCCGAGCGTGGAGCAGCGGTAGATGCACGACGCCATCGGCAGAGAGAAAGCTGAAATAGTCAGACCGTAGCAGTTCATCTCCCCTCAGCACGCGAAAGTCCTCGACCGTCATAAGGACCCGCGAATAGGTGCTGCATTCCGTATGTATTCCACCGACGGCGATCCGCATGGGGTCACCTCAGAGCGTCGGGCTCAAGGGCGCGATTGCCGCGAAGCGCAACCAGTCCTTCTTCTCCGTGGGTGTCCAGGCCGCCTCGGCGATGGCGGGCAGACGCGGGAAAACGAGGTGGTTGAAGTAGTCACGCGACAGGAAATGCTCGGACCAGATACAGGCCTGAACGCCCTTCAGGCGGCTCTTCAGCTCTTCCGGAAACTCGCCCTCCGCCTCATAGGCATAGGTGTGGGCCGGGGTCGCCGTTCCGGCCCAGCTCGCGCCGGGCTCCTGCCAGGCGTCCGCCTGCGCCATGTCGAGATAATAGGCCTGGCCCGGCGTCATCACGACGTCGTAGCCCTCGCGCGCCAGTTCGATCCCGACATTCGGATTTTCCCAGGCCATCAGGAGCGTGCCCTCCGCACCTACGCCGCCGCCATGGGCGACCTCGTTCCAGCCGACGAGCATGCGGCCGCGCGCCGTCAGCATCTGCTTCACCTTTTTCAGGAGGTACGACTGCAGCGCGAAGGTGCCGGAAAGGCCCTCCTCTTCCATCAGACTGCGCGCCAATGGGGAGGCGAGCCACGATCCGGCGGCCACTTCGTCGCCGCCGATATGAACATATCGGCTCGGAAACAGCTCGACCATCTCGTCGAAAACCTTTTCCAGGAACTCATAGGTCAGCGGGACCGCAGGGTTGAGCACATTATTGGGATAGCCCTGCACCGAATGATAGCTTTCCGGCGCTTCCTGTCCGTCCGCAAGTTCCGGGACGGCGACGAGTGCCGCAGTACTGTGACCCGGGATGTCGATCTCGGGAACCACCTCGACATGGATCCCCGCCGCGTGGGCGACGATCGCCTTGACCTCATTCTGGCTGTAGAAGCCACCGACCGGTTCGGCGCCATTGCCGAGCTGCGGTAAAAGCGGCTCGTCTGGACCGCGCAACACGCCAAGCGTCGTCAGCGTCGGATAGGCCTTGATTTCCAGCCGCCAGGCCTCGTCGTCCGTCAGGTGCCAATGGAAAATGTTGAGTTTGAACCAGGCAAGTACGTCGATCAGACGCATGACGTCGGCAGTCGGATAGAACTGCCGCGACACGTCGAGATGGCAGCCGCGCCAGCCATAGCGGGGCCGATCGGAAATGCTCCCTGAGGCGGGGAAGCAGAATTTGGAGGAATCGGTTCGGGCGCCGTGGAGAAGCTGCGCCAGCGTTGTAAGCCCATATTGCCGGCCGGCCGAGGACGCGTAATCGAGTCGGATCTCGCCGCTGGAGAAATGAAGCTCGTAACCCTCTGGCTCCAGGTCGCCGTTTTTGGCGAAGACTATCGGCCGTCCCTGCCCTGACGGCATGAGACTGAAAGGTGCATGCGCCCCAGGAAAAAGCCGATGGAACATCGCAAGCACTTCGGACGCCGCCCTGACATCCTCCGGGCGACTACGTTCCGCCGGATAGAGCACGACCGGCAGCCCCTCGCCCGGTAGGGCGTCTATCACCGCCGGCCAGGGCTGCAGCGCGAAGGGAAGATTGAGCCTGCCCGCCGGCAAGCGCGCGGGTGGCGGTTCACTGGTCTCTCCTTCGAGGAGAAGATCGGAAACTGCGACCGGCAGGTGACGGCCGTCCGAGAGCGTGATGTAGGCCGACTTTGCGCCGTCGGTGCAATGTCTCGCCTGCCGGTGCAGCCCGCCGACGGTGAAAGTCCATCCTTCGCCGGGCTGAAGCGTCAGGCCCTCCGGCGGAGCGAATTCATGGAAATTCGCGTTGCGGCGTAGGAACGTTGCGTTCCTGCAGGCATCCGCATGGATGACTCGGGTGAGCGACGTATAGACGAGGCGAAACCCGCTGAGTGGGGCCTTGGACAGATTGAAGAGCGTGAAGGTGAAATATCCGTTCGGGCCGCCATCCGGCTGCCAGGCGGATTCGAGGCGAAAGGCAACGGGCTGCATCGGCTCCTCCAAAAGATCGGTCAATAATGGCTGGACTGCGAAAAGGTGCGGGCGAGTTCGGACTGGCCTGCCGTTAGCCCGCAGTCGACCGGCAGGCAAACGCCGGTAATGGCCCTCGCCTCGGGGCTTGCCAGGAAATGAACGGCATTGGCGACGTCTTCCGCATCGACGATGCGCTCAAGTGGATACCACCGCTTTGCTTCCTCGAAGACCTCAGGGTTGGCTGCCGCGCGTGCTTCCCAGGCCTGCGTCCGGACGGTGCCCGGCGCCACCGCATTTGCGCGGATGCCGAACTTGCCGTATTCAACGGCGATAAGGCGTGTCAGGTGCAGGAGCCCGGCCTTGGCGGCACTATAGGCCGGATGGCCGAAGACGCCGATGCCGTTGACCGAGGCGATGTTGATAACAGCCCCACGGCTTTCCTTCAGCGGCTCCTCGACCGCCCGAAAGCAGAGGAAAGCGGCCTCGAGGTTGAGGGCGCTATCGAGACGCCAGGTCTCCGGCGTCGCCTCATGAAGGCTGGCGGCACACGCACCGCCCGCATTGTTGACAAGCGTGCGGACCACGCCAAGACGGGCAGCCGTCGCCGCCATCGCCTCCACGCTCGCGGCATCGGTCACGTCGCAGGCAATCCCGGTGAAACGATCCTCTCCGCCGAGATCCTGCGCGACCTTGGCGGCGGCGCCGCCGTCGATGTCGACGAGCAGGACCACCTTGTGGTCCTCGCCGAACCGCTTCGCTATGGCGCGGCCGATATCGCCGGCGGCTCCGGTGATGATTGCGACAGAGTTGCGTGACGAGATTTCCTGTGCCACGTCAGTCCCCAAGTAGCTGGCGATCGTCGCCGTCCCTGTGCACCACCAGCTGCTGCTTGATTCGCCGAAGCGTCGCCGTCGCCTGCGGCTGAACCCGGTAAGCGACGAGGCTGGCGAGGATGTCGACCAGCGCCAGATAGGCGATGCGCGTGGATGTCGGACGATAGATGTTGTTGCCCTCCGGTAGATCGACGGGAACGGCGATATCGGCTGCCTCAGCCACCGGACTGCCGCTCTGGGTCAGCGCGATCGTCGGCACCTTTGCCTCGCGGGCAAGCGTAAGGGCACGCACGAGCTCCGCATTGCGCCCCGAAAAGGAAGAGCCAATGATGACGTCGTCTTGCTTCGCCGCTGCCGCCAGCATGAGCTGCATGCCGTGGTCTGAACTGGACGTGATACGCAGTCCCAGCCGGAAGAGCCGGTTCTGCAACTCGCCGGCGATCATCGAGGAATTGCCGCCGGAGCCGAAGGCATAAACCATTCCCGCCACAGCAAGCCTGTCTGCCGCTTGCTCGATCGCGGCGAGGTCGAGTGAGCGGTGGAGCAGAAATAGAGCATTTTGCGCCTTGTCGATGATGTCCCGTGCGACATCGGCCGGCTCCTGGCTCTTCGGTTCGGGCTTCAGGTAACGCATGCCAACATAGGCGGTGCGGGCAAGCTGCACCTTGAAATCGGAAAAGCTTTCGCAGCCGAGCCGCCGGCAGAAGCGCGTCACCGTCGGCGGCGAGACATCCGCCTTGCCGGCGAGCTCGATGATCGACGCGTTGACCGCGAATTCAAAATCATTGAGCAGAATATCGGCGATACGGCTCTCCGACTGGGACAGCCGCTCCTTATCCTGCAGCAAGGTTGCGAAAATATCCATTGAACGGCCACTCTCCTCAGAGCATCACGCAGCCACGTGCTATCATCCGCAGGCAGGCGCATGGGGCGGATGCGCCTTGCATCAATGCCTCCACGCCCTTCCATGCCAAAGACATTGCCATGCAAATTATTTTCACTTTTCGTTGACAAATCACCACATAAAGGGGAATTTGGCCAGAGAAAAGCGCGTACTATGAAAAGAATTTCAGAATGGGGGGGGGAACACGTGCGCGATCCGCTGCAGAATCCATTTCCACGGGGTGATGCCGACCGGCATTCGATCTGGGAGATGTTGGTAAGGCGTGACATCGACGCTTTCCTGGCCGCCGACTGGGCAACGGTAGCAGGGGATTTCATCGAGGAGGGCTTCATCGGCATAGACGGCAGGCGCGAGGCGAACCCCGATCAATGGCGGCTCAGCTTTTCTTCGCTTGCCGCCTATCGCGACGAGTGGCTGCGCCAGGCGCGCGACTTCGCGGGGCAAGCCTTTGCCGAGGACGCACGCGCGGCGATCTTTGCCACGACGAGGCTGGAGGACATCGAGATCAATGGCGACCTGGCGCTCGCCCGCAAGAAATTCGATGGCAGCATCAGCAAGGCAGACGGCCAGATCGATGTCATGAAGTGGCAGACGGTCTATTATTGCCGGAAGCATGAGGGTCGGTGGAAAATCTGCGGTTTCACCGGCTATCTGCCGAACCCCATGGGAAATTGAGCGCGGGGAAGGCGACGGCATTGCGGATTTTCACGGCAGCTCTGGCGACTGAAACGAATACCTTTTCTCCCATCTGCATCGACAGGCGCGCCTTTGAAGCTTCGCTCTATGCACCGCCTGGCAAACATCCGAAGACGCCCACGCTCTGTACCGCGCCGATCACCGTCGGGCGGCGCGTCGCGACGGAAAAGGGTTGGCGGTTGATCGAGGGCACGGCCGCCTGGGCGGACCCGGCCGGACTCGTCAACCGCCGGACCTACGAGACGCTGCGCGATGAGATCCTCGGGCAATTGCGCCAGGCGATGCCTGTCGATGCCGTCGTCCTCGGACTCCACGGCGCGATGGTGGCGGAGGGCTACGAGGACACCGAAGGCGACCTTCTCGCCCACGTGCGCGACATCGTCGGCCCCGACGTGCTTGTCTGCGCCGAACTCGATCCGCACAGCCACTTGACGGAAAAGCGCGTCACGGCGGCCGACTTCTTCGTCTTCTTCAAGGAGTTTCCGCATACCGACTTCGTCGAACGCGCCGAGGACCTTTGGCGGATTGCTGTCGACACGCTTGAAGGCCGGGTCCGGCCGGTGATGTCGGTCTTCGACTGCCGAATGATCGATGTCTTTCCGACATCGCGCGAACCGATGCGCAGCTTCGTCGACAAAATCATGCAGATCGAGAAGGACGATCCAGACGTGCTGTCGCTTTCGGTGGTGCACGGATTCATGGCCGGTGACGTCCCGGAGATGGGTACGAAGATGGTTGCGGTCACCAACGGCCGTCCGGAAAAGGGTGAGGCGCTTGCCAGGGAACTCGGCCTGGAACTCTTCGCCGGACGCGGCACGTTTCGGATGCCGGAGATCGACGAGCGGCAGGCCGTCGCCGAGGCGATTGCCGCGCCCGCCGGCCCAGTGGTGATCGCCGATATGTGGGACAACCCGGGGGGTGGCACTGCGGGCGATGCCACCGTGGTGCTGCAGCAACTCATCGCCAGCAAAGTCACCAATGCCGCAATCGGGACCATCTGGGATCCGATGGCCGTGCAGATCTGCATCGCAGCCGGCGAAGGGGCGGAGATCCCATTGCGCTTCGGCGCGAAGTCCGCTCCGGGCACAGGCAATCCGATTGACGGGATTGTCGAGGTCGTGCGGCTCGTTCGCGATGCGCAAATGCGCTTCGGCGAGAGCTTCGCTCCTTTTGGCGACGCCGCTCATATCCGCCATTGCGGCATCGACATCATTCTCAATTCAACGCGCGCCCAGAGCTTTGACCCAAGCCTCTTCACGGCAATGGGAATCGACCCGCTGTCAAAGAAGATCCTCGTCATCAAGTCGACGAATCATTTCTACGCCTCATTCTCGAAGATCGCGTCGAAGATCATCTACTGCTCGGCAGGAACCCCCTATCCCAACGATCCGAAAAAGACACCCTACCGGCGCGCACCCCGTAACATCTGGCCGATCGTGAACGATCCGCATGCGCCGGAGCGGGGCGCGGCTTGATTGGCCGCTACTGCATGTCGTCTTGAATCGAGGCCGATTGAAGCGACGTGCAGTAGTCGGCGCCTGCACTCGCCGCCTCCCCCTTCAGCCACGCCGCAAAGGTTTCGGCGCCAGAGCTAAGCCGGCCATTTTCCGGCATGACCAGCCAGTAGGCTGTGTTCTCGGAGCGGACTATCTGCGGAAACGGCCGCACCAGGCGTCCGGCCGCGAGGTGATCGCGAACGAGAAGCATCCGGCCGATCGCCACACCCTGGCCGTTGAGAGCCGCCTGGAGCGCGATATTGTAATCCGTCAGCTGCAAGAGGCGAGCTTGCCGAAAATCGACTCCGACTTCGCCGAACCAGAGCTCCCAACCCAAGGGGTTCATGGAATCGAACAATGTCTGGGAAAGCAGGTCGGCCGGATCGGCGAAGCGAGCGCCGTCGCCGAAAAGAACCGGGCTGAGCACCGGGCTCAGTTCTTCATCCATCAATCGCTCTGCCCTGACGCCATCCCAGCGACCGGCGCCGAAGCGGATGGCGAGATCAACTTCATCGGCGGCAAAATCGGTGAGGCGCAATGTCGGCTCGAAATCGACCGCGATATCCGGATGCTCCCGCATGAAGCGCGGCAGCCGTGAAACGAGCCAGTTGGCAGCGAATGAGGGCAGGACGCTCACACGGACTTTAACTACCCCCGCCTGCCGACGCATTTCGGAGGTCGCCCTCGCGATGATGCCGAAGGCCTCCTGGGTGCGGGCGAGGTAGGCGGTGCCCTCGGGCGTCAGCTCTATGCTCTTGGCGTTTCGGATGAACAGCCGCACGCCGAGCGTTCCCTCGAGCTGCTTGATGTGGTGGCTCACGGCGCTTTGCGTGATGAGCAACTCCTCGCCAGCGCGCCGGAAACTCAACAGTCGGCCCACCGCCTCGAATGCCCGCAGCGCCTGCAGCGGCGGCATGGTCGTCGATGCGCGCATGCGTTCCCTTGAGACATTAGCCAGATCGATCGCACCATAGCGAAGTTTGAATTGGAAGCAATCCGGGCTCCCTTGCATTCTCGCTCCAGTTCCAAGGGAGATCGCCATGTCCGAAACCTTCGCATCCAGACTTGCCATGCTGGGCCATTCTCTACCGGCGCCTTCGGCCCCTGCGGCCAACTACGTCTCCACGATCAGGGCGGGCAACCTGCTGATCGTCTCCGGCCAGATCAGCACCACGAATGGTGACGTGCTGACGGGAACGGTCGGCGCCGGCGTTTCGGCGGAGGAAGGTCGCCTCGCCGCCGAATACGCGGCCGTCGGCGTCCTCGCGCAGATCGCTGCCGCCACCGGCGGGTCGCTCGCCAGCATCCGGCGGGTCGCTCGCCTCGGTGTCTTCATTGCGTCGGCACCGGACTTCACGGGTCATTCGCAAGTTGCCAACGGCGCCTCGGACCTTTTCGTCCACGTCCTCGGAGAAGCGGGGCGACACGCGCGCGCGGCAGTCGGCGTGGCCTCTTTGCCGGCCGGCGCCACAGTGGAGGTGGAAGCGCTTGTAGAACTGGAGCCCGCGGCATGAATACATTCGACGTGGAAGAGCTCCGCTCCGAAACGCCGGGCTGCGAATCCGGCGTGCATTTCAATCACTCCGGCGCCTCGCTGCCTTCCCGATCAACCCTCGAGACGATCTGGGCTTACCTGCGCAGGGAGGCAGCAGATGGCCCGATGGAAGCTGCGAATGGGGCGAGCATGCTGTTGGAGGACGTTCGAGCGGGTGCAGCCTCCCTGATCGGCGCGGCGCCTGACGAGATAGCTTTCATGGGCAGTGGCAGTAGCGCCTGGGGCGCTGCATTCGCGGCGCTGCGGCCGCTCGCCGCCGGCGACCGGATCCTAGTCGGTCGCCAGGAATGGGGTGGCAATCTTGCAACGATGCAGGCAGCCGCCGCACGCGCCGGGGCGCGCATCGACGCCATTCCGGTTAGCGAGGACGGCAGCGTCGACACCTCGGCGCTCGCAAGCATGATCGACGATCGCGTGCGTCTCGTCTCGCTGACATGGCTTCCGGCAAATGGTGGCTTGATCAATGACGCCGCGGCGGTCGGACGCGTCACCAAGCCGGCCGGCATTCCCTACTTCATCGATGCCGCACAGGCTTTGGGCCAGATCCCGATCGATGTCGCCGTGCTCGGCTGCGACGTCTTGAAAGCGACCGGGCGGAAATTCCTGCGTGGGCCCCGCGGCACGGCGATCCTCTATGTCAGGCGGGAATTTCAGCAGCGATTGGTGCCGTCCTATCTGGACGTCGTTTCCGGACCGATGGTCGACGGGGTCGTGAGCATTCGCAATGATGCGCGCCGCTTCGAAGCCAGCGAGAATTCGCCAGCCCTGCTTATCGGTCTCGGCACTGCGATCCGCCAGGCACGGGTGCTCGGGATCGACGTCATCCACGAGAGGATCACGGCGCTCGCACGCACGCTGCGGGACAACTTGCGCGGCATTGCGAAAGTGACGGTCCGCGATCTCGGCACCGATCTTTCCGGCATCGTCTCCTTTACTATCGACGGCATGCCGTCGAGCGAAGTCCGTGCAGCGCTTGCTGAGAGGCAGATTGCGATCGGCGCAAATGGCGTCCCCTATACCCCGCTCGACATGACGGCGCGCCGGCTGGACCAGATTGCGCGCGCATCGGTCAGCTATCTCAACACGTCGTCGGAAGTGGCCCTCCTTTCCGAAGCAGTGGCAGAGATTGCTGCACGAGCATGAGGCCGCCATCTTGATCGGACGGGCTGGCATGACCAGTCGGCTTGTCCGAACTTAAAGACCACTGCGTGTTTCCTTAAATCGACCTCGATTCAGGGAAAGACACGCAGCAATTCAAAGTGCTACAGCGACCTTTGCGCCTCTGAGTAGACGCGCGGCGCTGCAGAAGAACTTAGTGGAGCACGCAATGGATTTGGGTATCAAAGCAAAACGAGCGCTCGTTTGCGCCGGCTCGAAGGGGCTGGGCCGGGGCGTCGCGGAAAAGCTCGCCGAGGCGGGCGTGAACCTGACGCTCAATGCCCGCGAGCCGAAGCAGCTTGGTGAGACGGCCCGGGCCATCAGCGAGACTTATGGCGTGCACGTGGGGATCGTCGCCGCCGACGTGACGACGGAGGAAGGCCGGAATGCGCTCCTCAGGGCAGAGCCACAACCGGACATCCTGATCACCAATGCCGGAGGACCGCCGCCCGGCGATTGGTCGACGGTGACCGAGGCCAACTGGCAAGAGGCGATCAGAGCCAACATGCTTGCGCCTATCCTGCTCATGAAAGCCGTGCTTCCGGGCATGATCGAGCGGAAATGGGGACGGATCGTCAACATCACGTCCGCCTCCGTCAAGTCCCCGATCCGGGAGCTCTGCCTCTCGAACGGCGCCCGCAGCGGTCTCACCGGTTTCGTCGCCGGGACGGCCCGCCAGGTGGCTCGCCACGGTGTGATCATCAATAACCTGCTGCCGGGCTCCCACGAGACGGAGCGGCTGGAAAAGCTTTTCGAGAAGACAGCCAAGACACGGGGCATCTCGCTCGAGGAGGTGCGCGCCGAGGAATATGCGCAAAACCCGACCGGCCGGATCGGCACGCCGGAAGAGTTCGGCGCCGCGGCGGCTTTCCTTTGCAGCCAATACGCCGGCTACATCGTCGGCCAGAACCTGCTGATCGACGGGGGCGCTTTCAACTCGACGTTCTGATGAGTGCTGCCGCGGGCGTTTAATCGACGATGCGCCGAACCATGATGAGGTCGTCGACTTCCCGGCCGTTGCGAATGCAGCCGCCGGGAATCCGGCCGACCTCAACAAAGCCTTCCCGAGTGTAAAAGCTGATTGCTTTCGGGTTTTCAGCGCTCACGGAAAGCTCCAATTGCCGGATGCCTTGGCTCCGCGCATGGTCGACCAGGGTTTGCAGCAGCATCCTTGCTAGGCCGCTTCCACGCAGGCTTTCCCGCACGTATACCATGACGACCGTGGCCCGATGCGCCATTTTGCTGGCACGCTCGCGCGACAAGTCCATTATGCCCGCCGGGTCGCCGTCGCGAAAAGCGACAAATACGGCGGCGGCGGTGATCCGCCGGCGCCACTCGTCATCCGACAGCTTCTCCCAATCCTCGGCGCTGCTCGCAAAGGCGTCGGGCTCCGCGCGCAGCGCTTCGAACCGAATGCGCCGAAAAGTCTCGATATCCTCGGGGCCAAGCAGGCGGATCATTGCGGCCAAGTTCATGCCGCCGCCGGATCGAAGAGCGCCATGTCGATATCCGTCATCTCGACCCGACGCTCGAAGGCCATGCCGTTCTGATCGAAGAGGTGGCAGTCGGCCGCGCGAATGCCGGTCTTCACTGGCTCGTCGGTGCGCAGCGCCACGGTACCCGGCAGCATGGCGCAATAGTTCTCGCTGTCTTCCCCAAGCGAAGCGTAGGCGACGGTATTCGCCCCCAGGCGCTCGACGACGGAAGGCGTGATCGTCAAGCTCAGGTCTCCGGCACCGATCGCTATGTGCTCCGGCCGGATGCCAAGTGTCAGTGTCGCCCCGACCATGCCAGCGCGCGGATGGACCTGGATCAGGGCGGTCTGGCCCAGGAAGTCGATCTCGATCCCGGCATCGCTCGCGCCTTTGCAGGTGACCGGCAGGAAATTCATCCTCGGGTGGCCGATGAAGCCGGCAACGAAGACATTGGCCGGTTTGTGATAAAGTTCGAGCGGCGCGCCGGTCTGGGCGATCTCCCCCGCATTCAGCACGACGATCCGGTCCGCCATCGTCATCGCTTCGACCTGGTCGTGCGTGACGTAGATCATCGTCGCCTTCAACTGCCGGTGAAGTTTTGCCAGTTCGATCCGCATGTCCGCCCGCAGTGCCGCGTCGAGATTCGAGAGCGGCTCGTCGAAGAGAAATATCTTCGGCTCGCGCACGATCGCCCGGCCGATCGCGACGCGCTGGCGCTGGCCGCCCGAAAGCATGCCCGGCTTCTGCTGCAGCCGCTCACCAAGATGGAGGATGCGGGCGGCATGCTCCACTTTTGCCTTCAATCTCTCCTCGGGCATCTTCTCGACGCGGAGCGGAAAAGCGATATTCTCGAAGACCGTCATGTGCGGATAGAGCGCGTAGGATTGAAACACCATGGCGATGCCGCGCTTGACCGGCGGCAGATCGTTGACCCGCTTGCCGTCGATGAGGATGTCGCCAGCCGAGGTCTCGTCGAGACCCGCGATCATCCTGAGAAGCGTTGACTTGCCGCAGCCGGACGGGCCGACAAAGACGACGAACTCTCCGTTCTTCACCTCGAGCTCGATCCGTTTCAGCACCTCGTAGGTGCCGTAGAATTTCTGAACCTTCTTGAGATTAAGCTGTCCCAATAATCCCGTCTCCAGCTGCCTTACACCCACTGTGCCACCTTGAGGACGTACAAAGGGCGCTTAAGTCTACTTTCCGAAAGTCGCTTTTTCCGGCGATGCGCTAGCGTGAGGCGGCGACCGCGGAAGCCGAAGCCGCCGCGGCCCCATGAGCCTATTTGTACTGCTCGAGTTCGCCAGCCGCCTTCTTGAGAGCGTCCGCCGGCTGGGCCTTGCCGGTGACGACCGACTGCACCATTTCGATCATCGCGTTCTGGAAGCCTCTGTAGTCCCTGAAGAGCGGCTCCGGGCCACCATAGGCGATCCCGTCGATCAGCGGCTTCCAGGACGGATCGGCCTTGACGAATTCGTCGACCTTCGGCGAGGGGCGTAGCGGCGTCAGACCCGCGCCGCCTTGCAACTCGTATTCGCCCTGCGGACCGGGAGATGTAATGAACTTGGCGAATTCGATCGCTTTCTCCTCGACGCCGGTATCCTTGAAGATCGCAAGGCTGTCGGTGATCAGCAGCGTGCCTTCACCTTTGGCCGAGGGGCCGAGCGGCAGCGGCGCGATACCCCAGTCGATCTTCGTATCCTTAAGGAGCGCTGCGGCGCCTGAGCCCGACTGGATCATGCCAGCCTTGCCATCAAGGAAGATGGCACGAATTTCATTCTGCTCGTAAGCCGTCGCCCCTTCGACGGAATACGGCATGATGTCCTTGTACGCCTGTAGGGCGGCCAAGACCTCAGGGCTGTCCATGACGATCTCGTCGCCATCGATCACCTTGCCGTTGTTGGTGTAAACCCAATGCATGAACTGGTGCATCGTGTTGTCGAAGGTCTTGGCCGGCAGGCCGTAGCCGGCGATACCGGTCTTTTCCTTGATCTGCTTGGCAAAGGCGATTTCTTCAGCCCAGGTTTTCGGCGGGGTTTCCGGGTCGAGGCCGGCCTGTTTGAAGAGATCCTTGTTCCAATAAAGGGCCTTGGTCGAAAAGGCGATCGGAACACCCCATTGGGTGCCCTCGAATGTCACTGTATCGACGATGTTCGGGTAATAGCTCTTCTTCTCTTCCTCGGTCATTGGAACCGGAACGATCAATTCGTTCTCGGCGAATTCCTTGAGCGTTCGCGATCCGACATAGGCCATGGCGACCGGTGTACCGGCGACGGCGAGCGTCGTCGCCTTGTCCTGGCACTGGGCCCAGCCGACGACTTCCGGTAGCACCCTCCAGCCGGGATTCTGGCCTTCCCACTCCTTGATGTATTTCTCGTGGATCGGATCGATCTTGTCGCCGCAATAGATCCAGCTGATCTCTTGGTCGGCGGCCTGTGCAGCGACGCTGCCAAGCGCGGTCGATCCGAGCAGGGCAAGCGTAAGAAAAGCGGCCTTGTAAGCGATTGTCACTGTTATGACTCCCCTGTTCTGGTGGTTGCTTATTGCTTCACCGCGCCGGCGGTCAGTCCGCTGACGAGATATCGTTGAAGGTAGAAGATCACGATCACAGCCGGCGCGATGCCGACGAAGCTTGCCGCCATGAGCTCGTTCCAGACCACCTCCTGCCGGCCGAAATAGGCGTAGAGCCCGATCGGCAGCGGCATGTATTCGGTCTTCGAGTTGAAGGTCAGCGCGAAGATGAACTGCTGGGCATAGGAACCGATGAAGGTGGTGATCGCGACGACCGCGATGCCGGGCATCGCTATCGGCAGGATGACGCGGCGCAGCGTGTAAATGTGGCTCGCACCATCGACGAAGGCGGCCTCATCGAGTTCGCGCGGGATGCGCATCATATAGGTGCGCAAGAGCCAGATGGCCGAGGGAATGAGGAAGGCGACGCCCGGCACGATCATGGCGAAGTAGGTGTTCAGCACGCCGAGGCTGCGCATCAGCCGGAAGAGCGGAATGAGCAGCACTGCGCCGGAAAACATGTTCACGGCAAGGAAGGCGGCAAGCAGCGCGGCGCTGCCGCGGAACTTGAACCGGGCAAAGGCATAGGCGGACGGCACGACGAGGAGGAGCACGACCACCGTGACGACCGTGGAGTTCAAGAAGGAATTGAAGATGTAGCGGGCAAAGCCCGGCACGCTCACCCACATGGTGCGATAGGCCTCGAAGGAGCCGTTTTCCGGCCAAAACCGATAGGGCGAGGAAAACAGGAGGCTGAGCGGTTTCAACGAAACGAGGAAACCTTCGACGAACGGGGCGAGAATGAAGCTGAGGAAAAGGAAAATCCCCGCATAGATGCCTATGAGTTCGTAGCAGCGATAGCGATTGATCATGGCCGGCTGGCTCATCGGTGCTCTCCCGAGGCAAGGCGATGGGTCACGCGGAAATAGGCGACGCAGAAGATCGACAGGAAGATGCAGATGAGCACGGCCCGGGCCGCCCCTTCCCCATATTTCTTCGAGCCGATTGCGGTGCGGTAGGTATCGATGATCATCGTCGTCGTATCGCCGTTGGGGCCGCCTTGGGTCAGAATCCAGATGATGTCGAAGGAGTTGAAGGTGGCGATCAGCGACAGCATTGACATGGTGATCATCGCCGGTACGAGCAGCGGCAGGGTGATACGGCGGAAGCGGTAGAAACGTCCGGCGCCATCCGTCCAGGCGGCCTCATAGAGGTCCTGCGGGATCGCCTGCATCGAGGCGAGCATGTAAAGCGTCACCATCGGCACGCCGATCCAGACGTCGGTGATGATCGTTGCCCAGAAGGCGGTGGAGCCATGGGCGAGGAAGGCGACCGGCCCGTCGACCAGTCCCCAATTCTGCAGCATGCCGGAGATCATCCCGAACTGGCCGTTATACATCCAGCCCCACATGAAGATGCCGATTGCCATCGGCACGATCCAGGGCGGCATGGTGAGCACGCGGAACAGCGCCCTGCCCGGCACCGCCGCGTTCAGCATCAGGGCGCCGAAGGTCCCGATGATCATCTTGATCGCCACGGAGAAGGTGGTCCAGACGAAGGTGCGGACAATCACCTCGGCGAAGGTGCCGTTGAAGATCTTTTCGTAATTGGCGGTGCCGACCCAATTGGTCGTCTTCTTGAGCGAAGCGTCCGTGAAGGAGAGGACGAACGTGTCTACCAGCGGATAGGCAACTATCACGGTCACGTAAAGAACCGCCGGCAGCAGCAGGATCCAGGCGAAGATGACGGTGCTGCGCCGGACGCCCATGGCTACCCTCCCTCAGGCCGCTCGGGCATGCAATGCTTCGTCGAAGCGATCCCAGAGGGGTCTTAGGTCAACCACCGCCCGCTTCAGTCGCGCCTCATCCATCGACAGAGCCAATATGCCGGCCTCAAGCGCGTCGAGCGGCGAGACCGGAAGCGGGCCGCCATCCCTGACATGGGCGATGATCTCGGCTGCCATCTGCTCGTCCGCGCCGTAGTGCTGCGACAGCGCCGTCTCGGCGTAGCGCTTACCGACGACCTTCTTGCCTGAAAGCACCTCGTGCACGTCCAGATAACCGCGGATGAAATCGCCCTCCGCCATGCCGCGCGAGCCGATCACGCAGAAGCGGCGGAACTGGTCCGGCACATTGAGGTTCGTGTGGAAGTTCATCGCGGCGCCGTTGGCATATTCGACGATCGCGACCTGATAGTCGATGATGTCGCCGTCGCTGTCGAACACCTTGTCGGAACCGAGCCAGCCACTCGGCTTGCGATGGAAGAGCTGCAGGTCGTTTACGCCATCGCGGGTGGGGTCATTGGCGGGGACGAAGCTCTTGCGGCCGCCGAAGCTCGCCACGCGTTCGGGCCTGGCGCCGACGACCCCATTGTAGAGATCGAGATCGTGGCAGCATTTCTCGAGCATGAAGCTGCCGGCATAGCGCCCGTAGCGCCGCCAGTCGCGCATGAAAAATGCGCCATGATAAGGCTCGATATGCTCGGACGCCTCGATCGAGACGATCTCGCCGAGCGTTCCTGCCGTTTGAGCTGCGCGAAGATCCCGGTACATGGGAGCATAGCGGAGAACGAGGCCGACCATCAGCCGTTCATGGCCGTGCTTCGCTAACAGAGCCGCCAGTTCCAGGCTCTGCTCGACGGTGCTGACGATCGGCTTTTCGCAAAAAACCTTGAGGCCCGCCTCCAGGCCGACGCGGATATGGTCGAGATGCATGTGGTTCGGCGACCCGATCATCAGAAGGTCGAGCTTTTCGTTGGCGATCAACTCCTCCGGGGTCGAGTAGGGCGTGCCGGCAGAGATTCCCTTTTCAGTCAGACAGGCGAGACCTGCGGGCGCCGGGTCGACATAGCCGGCGATCTCGAAGCTATCGTCGATCGCCTTGAAGACATGACCCAGATATCCGAGACGGAATCCGAGTCCGATTATCCCGACCTTCATGCCGATGCCGTCCCCCTGCTGCGTAATTTATTTTCGTAGACTGTGGCAGAAATTCTCATGCGTCAACCCAAAATCCCAGCTTTCCGGCCAACTGTGAAATTCATTTTCACAACTGGATGTGCGGCTTCCGAAGGCATTAGTTGGTCTACTACCACTGCTGCGCATGAAGGATCCGCGCGTGAACTGGCTAGTGGCGCAGGTCTCCTGTGGCCGCTGGCGCGTTGTCAGACATGCGCGCGGCCTGCGAGCGACCGCTCCAACCCTTGAAGCGCGTCATGGATGAGCACGGCAAGGACGGCGACGATGAACCCGCCCTGAAGCACGAAGGCGAGGTTGTTCGATTGCAGGCCTGCAATGATGACCTCACCAAGCGTCTTTGCCGCGACGGTCGAGCCGATCGTCGCGGTCGACAGGCTGATCACGACGGAGAGCCTAATTCCGGTGAGGATCACCGGCAGCGCCAGCGGTAGCTCGACCCTGAGTAGCCGCTGGCGCTCCGTCATGCCTGTGCCGCGTGCCGCCTCCATGACCGCAGGCGGCAAGCTCGTGAGGCCCGTCAGCGCATTCTCGAAGATCGGCAGCAGTCCGTAGAGAAAAAGTGCGATCAGCGTCGGCTTCTCGCCGAAACCGTAGATCGGCACGGCCAGGGCCAGAACGGCCACCGGCGGGAAGGTCTGGCCGATATTGACGAGGCTGCGCGATAGCGGCAGGAATTCCGCCCCCGCCTCGCGGGTGACGAGAATCGCCAGTGACACGGCCACGAAGGTGGCGGCGAGCGTCGCAACAAACACGGTTCTGAGGTGCAGGACCGTCAGCCAGAAGAGGCTGCCGCGATTGTAGATCGCCGGCGCGTTTTCCTGAACCAGCGGCTTCAGCAATGGCTCGAACCAGCCGGGCAGCAGCAGGAACACCAAGAGCAGCACCAGCGCTGTCAATCGGAGAATGGTTGCCAGTCGGAGGAAGCGAAAGGGGCTCGGCATCAGCGCGGTCTCGCGGCGCGCCTGATCAGGCTATCGAGACTTAACCTGCCGACGATAGACCCGTCTGACGCGGCAACGGGCAGCGCCGCCCGCCCGGACCAAAGCAGTTCGGAGAGTGCCTCGCGTTGGCTGAGGTCCTCAGCTATTGGCGGGCCCTCCGCCGCGCCCGGCTCGACAGCGGCGCCGGCTCGCTCGATCGCCAGCAGGCGGAACGGCCGTTCGCTGGCGCCGATCAGTTCCTCGACGAAGGGCGTGGCCGGACGCACCAGCATCTCCTCCGGGGTCGCATACTGCACGACCTCGCCCTTGTCCATGACGGCGATCTTGTTGGCGAGGCGAAATGCCTCTTCCATGTCATGCGTCACGAGGATGATCGTCGTGCCGAAATGTTTCTGGATGGCGATCAGGTCCTCCTGCGCCTTTGCGCGGATGATCGGGTCGAGGGCGCCGAAAGGTTCGTCCATCAAAAGCAGGTTCGGTTCCGCCGCGAGCGCCCGTGCAACGCCGACCCGCTGCTGCTGACCACCGGAAAGCTCGTGCGGGTAACGCGCACCGAAGAAGTCCGGATCGAGTTGGAACAGCGTCAGCAATTCCTCGACTTTCGCCTTTATCCGCGATCGGTCCCAGCCGAGCAGCGTCGGCACAGTGGCGATGTTCTCTGCGACGGTGCGGTGCGGAAAGAGACCGTGACCCTGGATCGCGTAGCCGATGCGGCGGCGCAATTCGAACTCCGGCACTGAACGATTGTCCTCGCCGTCGATCCGGATGGTGCCGGAGGTCGGCTCGACGAGGCGGTTGACCATTCTAATGAGCGTCGTCTTGCCGGAACCCGACGTGCCGACGACAACGGTAACCGTATGCGGATCGACCGTCATCGACACGTCGCGGACGACCGCGGTATCGCCGTAGCGCTTGGTGATGTGCTCGAACTCGATCATGCGCGCCTGCCCCGGCTGCCTCGTATTGCGGTGATCTCGATCAGTGCATTGAGCGTGATGGCCGCGACGAAAGCCAGGATGACGGTCGGCGCGGCCCCAAGCAATACGAGATCCATCGCGGTCTGGCCGATGCCCTGGAACACGAAGACGCCGAAGCCACCGCCGCCAATGAGGGCGGCAATCGTCGCCAAGCCGATATTCTGCACGAGCACGATGCGGATACCGGCAAGAATGACCGGAAAAGCCAGCGGGAACTCGACGGCAAGCAGCCGTTGCCGGTCGGTCATGCCGATGCCGCGGGCAGCGTCATTGGCAGCCTGCGGTACGCCGGCAAGCCCGACGACGGTATTGGCGACCATGGGCAGCAGAGAATAGAGAAAGAGCGCAAGGAAGGCCGGCGCAACGCCGATGCCACGCACGCCGATCGCCATCGCTCCGGGGACATTGGCCGCGATCCAGCCGAGTGGGCCGATCAAGATACCGAAGAGGGCGATGGAGGGGATCGTCTGGATGGCGTTGAGCACGTTCAGAACGGCGTCGCGCAGCCTATCGACACGATGGCAGAGAATCCCGAGCGGCAGGCCGACGAGAGCCGCCGCGGCAAGCGAGCCGAGCGCCAGCGTCAGATGGCGGCCCGCCTCCGCCCAGAACGTATCGGCGCGGCTTGCATATTCCTTGAGGATCGAGAGCCCATCCCAGCGGCCGGTCGCCAGCAGCCCGCTCATGACCGCCAGCACGCCGGCAAGGAACAGGAGCCGAATGCCTGGTCCAGGGCTCATCCGCGTCAGCGCATCGGCGGCCAGCAGAGCAAACGCAAAGAAGAGGATCCAGAACCCTGAAGCGGGTGAAATCCGCGCGTAGGGATTGTCGGCCGGCATCAGATGATCGGCGGCGATGCCGATGACAAGAGAAAGCGCGACGAGCACCGCGGAGGCCGCAAGCATGCGGAAAGCCGCCGATGTCTTGAAAAGCGCAATGGCGGCGCCGGCGCTCACCAGGGCAACGAGGCCATAGCCGAGCGACAGCGGCAGGGACTCAAGGATCGTCCTTGCTTCGCCCTGAACGATGCGGTTGGCACGATAGATCGCAAAGGGAGCGAGAAAGGCGCCGTAGACCGCGAGAGCCGCCACGATCACGCCAAGCTTGTCGACAGGCAGCGACCCGCCTTCTCTTTCCCGGATACTACCTACCGTCATGAAATGATCCGCGCGACGCCTGTTCAGCGGGCGTTATCCCATCCCGTTCTCGCCAACTTACTTCAAGAAGCCGTTCTTTTTCAGAAAGTCCTCGGCGACGGCCTTGGCCGGTTCTCCGCCCACCTGCACGCGGCCATTGAGTTCCTGGAGCGTCATCAGGTCGAGCTTTTCGAAGACCGGCTTCAGAAGCGTCTCGATTTCCGGATTCTCCTTGAGTGCCGCTTCGCGGATGATCGGTGTCGGCTGATAGACCGGCTGCACATTCTTGTCGTCTTCGAGAACGACGAGACCGGAAGGCGCGATGCCGCCGTCGGTGCCGTAGACCATTGCCGCATTGGCTCCGTTCGTCTGGTTGGCGGCAGCCGCAATCGTCGCAGCCGTATCGCCGCCCGAAAGCGTGATCAGTTGCTCCGGCTTCAGCGCGAAATCATAGGCCTCTTGGAATGCGGGCAGGGCGGCGGCCGAGTTCACGAATTCGGCGGAGGCCGCAAGCACGACCTTGCCGCCCCCCGTCACATATTTACCGAAATCGGATAGCGACTTGAGCTTGTTCTCGTCGGCAACCTCCTTGCGCAAGGCGATTGCCCAGGTGTTGTTGGCGGGCGACGGCGTCAGCCACACGATCTTGTTGGCGTCGTAATCGAGCTTCTTGGCAAGTTCATATCCTTTGGCCGCGTCCTTCCAGACGGGATCGTCGGCCTTTTCGAAGAAGAATGCGGCGTTGCCGGTATATTCCGGATAGATGTCGATCTCGCCGACGGTGATCGCCTTGCGCACGACGGGCGTCGCGCCGAGTTGGACGCGATCCGTGGTTGCTATGTTGTTGGCATTGAGGACGGCGAGAATAATATTGCCAAGCACACCGCCCTCGGTGTCGATCTTCGAGGAAACCACGACGTCCGCCTTGGCGGCTGCAGCGGTAATCGCAAAGGCCAAGGCGGTACCGATTAGTGTCTTAACCACGGTCAGGCGCATGATTTTCTCCCTCGATTGACAGACCGCATTGTCGAAACACGAATGCCCCATTCGCGGCCGGACCATTCCATATATGGCAGGGTTTGGCAAAACACAGACCGGGCCTTTCGTCGATGCTGCGATTTAAAGGCAAAGACCCGCAAATTTGCATTCGAATTCGAAGTCGGTCACTCTTGCTCGGGGTCCACGTTAGCGCCGATCTTGGCCGCCCCGCAAGAAGCCGATTTTCTACAACACGCAGCCTGATCCGAGACGGCTGAAGTCCAGATGCTTCCTTAGCAGCCGTCCACGGGTCCCTTGAAGCTGCCAATGGAACGGTATCGTCATGAGCACGCATTTCGACGCAATCATCATCGGCGCCGGCCAGGCCGGGCCATCTCTTGCCGGTCGACTGACGGAGGCGGGCAAATCCGTGGCGCTCGTCGAGCGCAAGCTTTTCGGCGGGACCTGCGTCAACACCGGCTGCACGCCGACCAAGGCGATGGTCGCAAGCGCCTATGCCATCCATACGGCCCGCCGCGGCGCGGAGTACGGCATGACGACCGGGCCCATTTCCGTGGATTTCGCCCGCGTCATGGCGCGCAAGGAGAAGATCCGGCTCGATTCCCGCACCGGCGTCGAGCAATGGCTCAAGGGCATGAACAACTGCACCGTCTTCGAAGGCCATGCACAATTCGAGAGCCCAAGGGAAATGCGCATCGGTGGCGAGCGGATTTCCGGCGAGCAGATCTTCCTGAACGTCGGCGGCCGCGCCGCCGTCCCCGACCTGCCAGGCATCAATGATGTCCCTTATCTCACCAACAGCTCGATCATGGACATCGATCATCTGCCGCAACACCTCGTTATCGTCGGCGGCAGCTATATCGGGCTGGAATTCGCGCAGATGTTCCACCGCTTCGGCTCCGAAGTCACCATCATCGAGAAGAGCCCGCGCCTGATCTCCAGGGAAGATCCGGAGGTCTCCGACGCGATCCGCGAAATTCTCGAAAAGGAAGGCATCCATATCCGACTCGCCGCGGAATGCATTCACTTTGCGAAACACGCGGACGGTATCGCTGCCGGCGTCGACTGTACTTCGGGCGAGCCGGAGATCGTCGGTTCCGACGTGCTGCTCGCAACGGGCCGGAAGCCCAATACCGACGACCTCGGCCTCGACAAGGCAGGCGTCAAGACCGATGAGCGCGGCTATATCGAGGTCGATGAGTGCCTGCGCACCAACGTGCCGCATATCTTCGCCATGGGCGACTGCAACGGCCGCGGCGTGTTCACCCACACCTCCTACAACGACTTCGAGATCGTCGCCGCCAACCTCCTCGACAATGATCCGCGCCGGGTCAGCGATCGGATCCAGACCTATGCGCTCTACATCGATCCGCCGCTCGGCCGCGCCGGCATGACGGAAACCGAGGCGCGCAAGAGCGGCCGCAAGCTGCTGATCGGCACGCGGCCGATGACACGGGTCGCGCGCGCGGTCGAGAAGGGCGAAACCGAAGGGTTCATGAAGGTGATCGTCGACCTCGACACGGAGGAAATCCTCGGCGCCGCCATCCTCGGGACGGGCGGCGACGAGGCGATCCAGAGCATCCTCGATATCATGTATGCGAAGAAGCCATATACGACGATCAGTCGAGCGATGCATATCCATCCGACGGTCACGGAGCTGATCCCGACGATGCTGGGGGCGATGTCGCCGGCGTAAGCGGCACCTCCTGCCTGCCTCCTTGAACCGACCTCGATTTGAGGCCAAAGATGCAGCGATTCAAGGTGCTACAGCGGCCTCTGCGCATCTGATAGACGCGCGGCGCTGTAGGTGCGACGGGTCGGAATCGATCACTCCCTGCCTGTGCGCCCGTGCCAGGGGTCAGGCCCCGGATCGCCTCCGGCGGCAGCCACGGCCAGCCGGTCGAGATAATGCGCCCAACCCTCCGCATGGCCGGCGCATTGGTCTTCATTGGGCAGGCCGGAGTGGGTCAGCCGTAACAAAGTTCCGTCCGGCTTTTCGATCAGGTCGATCTCGACCAAGCTCGACGCCGGCGGCACGATGTCGCTGTCGTCCCAGCCGAAGCTATATACCAGACGGTGCACCGGAACCACCTCGCGGAAAGATCCGCGGGCGCGACGGGCGCCGGTGACATTGACAAGATACAGGCCGCCGGGATGCGGCTCGACCTCAGCCTCCGTTCCCATCCAGCGCAGGATCTTGTCGGGATCGGTCAAGAGGGCGAACACCGCGGCGGGCGGCGCCGCGATGTGCGTCTCACGGCGTACGACAAGGGTCTCTTGCATCGGCCTCCCCATGGTTTGCACGGCTTGCCCGAGGTAGAAAGAATTTGGACAGGCGCCGGATCGATCTGCTGCACGTCTCCCGCCTCGATTGGAGGAGAGATGCAGCGTCTCAAAGTAGTGCAGCGACGCTTGCGCATGTCGGGACGCGCGGCGCTGTAGCGCAATAATAACCCGCTAGGGCCGGTCGTGCCACCGCCGATGACAGGCGCGTGCCGATGGCGGTATGATCCGCCGCATGGACCTGCCCGCACCCCTCGCCTGGCTGTTGGACGAAGCCGTCGCCTCGCCGGATCCTAACCGCTTCCTCGCCGAGCTCGGTGGCCGGCTGTTGGCCGATGGCCTCCCATTAGCCGGCGGCGCCCTCACACTTGCGGTGCCGCATCCGGTCATTGCTCGTCGGACCTGGCTTTGGCGAGCGGAGACCGCGGTGGTGATCGAGGCTCTTCGCTTTGCCGGCAGCCCGCCCGATCAGGCCGGACGCGACTGGCTGGCCGGGCTTGGGCCGGTGGAGGAGGACACCATCGGGAGAGTGCCGGACAGGCTGGTGCTCGGTTGGGCCGGGACCAGAACATTCAGTCCTGCCGAGGTCGATCGGCTGCGCCAGGCGGCGCGCTTCGCGGCGGCCCCCTTGGCGGCTTTGGCCGAACGGGTGGCGCTGGCAGCGCTGCTGGAGGCATATCTCGGCCGGCGCAGTGCAGCCCGGGTGCTGGGCGGCTCACTCAGCCGGGGCGATGGAGAGGTTATCCGCGCCGCCCTGCTCTATGCCGATCTGCGCAACTTCACCGCCCTATCCGAGACCACGGATCCGGCTGCGATGATCGACTTCCTCGACGCCTGGTTCGACCGCGTCGCCGGTGCGATCCACGCCTTCGGGGGCGAGGTACTGAAGCTCATTGGCGACGGCGTGCTCGCAATCTTTCCGGTTACGAACACGCCGGCCGAAGCCTGCGAGGCGGCGCTGCGCGCAGTCGCCGCCGCCCGCGCCGGCATGGCCCACCTTGACGCCCTGCGGCGGGAGCAAGGCCTTCCGCCGCTCAATTTCGGCACGGCACTGCATCTCGGCGAAATATTGTGGGGCAATGTTGGCGCGGTCGATCGGTTGGACTTCACCGCGATCGGCCCCGCCGTCAACCTGGTTAGCCGGCTGGAGGGGCTGTGTCGGCCGCTCGGCAGGCCGGTGCTGATCTCCGGTGCGGTCGCTGCCGAAATCCACACTCCGCTGGTATCGCTTGGCGATCACGCGCTGCGCGGCATCTCGGCGCCTTGCGCCGTCTTCACTTTGCCGGATGCTTGAACGGCACGCACCGGCATGGTTTTCGCGCCGACGCGCTAAGCAGTCTTGCGCTGCCTCAGATGGTCTTGCTGAACCACCGTAGCGACATGCAGGATAGCCCAGCATCGATTTTGCCGATCTCCGTCGTCTTCAGCGGCACGACGGTGTAGCCGGCCCTGTCGAGCATCTCGATCGTGCGGGGAAAATCGGAGCCGACCATGACGACGTCGTTGACGCGAAGTGCGTTGGCCGCGGGCTCCTCGCCTTCCGGGATGATCACCTGCCGGAACTTCTCAAACACGCCCGAACGCGCGAGACGATTTGTGCAAAGGATCGTCTCGTCATCAAGGAGCGAGCAATCGGTCTTGAAATGGAGCACGCCTTCCGGCGTCGCGACGATCTCGCTCCGACGACCAAGCTTTTCCAGGCACTGTTGCAGTGCCTCGGCGCCCGCCCTGTCGGTGCGGGCCGAAAGGCCGATCATCACGCTTTCACCGGTGGTCAGCACGTCGCCGCCATCCGCATATCCCACAGGCAGCTCCAACACCGTGTCGAACATCTCCCGCAGCGCCGGGGCGATTTCCTCCACCTCCCGCACGCGTGAGGCCGCACCGGGACGCAGCAGAATCGCGCCCTCCGTGAAGACAAGCGCCGGATCTTCGACGAAGATCGAGTCCGGAAAGGTCTCGAGCGGCGGCAGATTTCTTACCCTGACGCCGGCAGAGCGCATCGCCTCGACATAGGCATCATGTTCGCCCCTGATGCCCTCATAGGTCGGGCTGCCCCGGTCCTCCGCGCGCAAGCCGTTGACGACCGAGCGCGAAGGCGCGCGGACAATGACGTCGGTGAAATGATGGACGGAGCGTGGCTTCGACATTCCTTCGGCACCTGCGGTTCGGGTGGTTTGCTTGGAGCGGTTCGCTCGAATCGAATAGGCGGAGTCTAGCCTAAGCAAAAATGTGCAGCAGCCAAGCGGGCGCTGAAGCTCGGAGCTAGCCGTGGACCGTGCTTGCGAATTCCGGGCTGCCGCGCAGCGTGTTGCTGATGGTGCAGAGTTCGTTTTCCGCGGCATTCGCAATCGCGTGTCGAACGGTGTCGTCGATATCGCCTTTGATGACGAACTCGACGTCGAAACGCGTCACACGGCTCGGCTCGTCATGCGCCTTTTCGCCGGTGACCCTGGCGGAAATCTCGACAACCCTGTCGAGCACGCCGAAGCGGCTCGCGGCGATCCTGGCGCTCAACACCAGACAGCCGGCAAGCGAGGCGTAAAGAAGGTCGAGCGGACCGAAGCCCGGCTGCGAAGGGCTGGTGACGATGTCGAGCACGCCGCCCGACAGCGACGTCACATTGGGAAAGCCCGTCCGGCCGACAACGGCGATTGCACCCGTCGGACGCGTCTTCACTTTCAACTCGGCCATGCTCGGGTCCTCTCCTTGGCGCGGGATGAGGAAAAGTGTGCGCGGTTTTCCACCCCATCCCGCGCTGATTTCTAGAATAGTAATCCCGGGCTCCGCCCCCTCGTTTCAATCCGGCTCCGGGGGGATGACGCCCTTGGTAAGAAGGAAACAGCCGTAAAATCGTGTCTCGCCGGTGGTGATGACGCAATACGCTTTCTTCGCCTCTTCATAGAAGGCGAAACGCTCGATGCCGTACATCGGCGCGGGCTTGCCCTCGGCCCGGTCGACTTCGGCCTGCACCTCCCGTTGTACCGCCGGAATCTCGTTCGGTGCGCCCATCACCTCCATGCGACCGACCGACGGCTGCAGCGGCGTGTCGAGCGGCAGAACCGAGAGAACGGCCCTCATTGCCCTTGCGGCCGAGACGTTGTCGATACGCAGCAATTTGCCGAGGGTCGTCTGGCGCGCGATGGCATCCGACGGAAAATTGGTGTCGGATATCACCAGCGTGTCGGCATGACCCATCGAGCGCAGCGCATGGAGCACATCCGCGTTAAGGGCCGGGTCGATATTCTTGAGCATTCCTGTCCTCCTCCAGGGACCTTGGCGGCATCAGACCGCTTCTACAACGCAGCGCGTCCTATCAGACGGGCAAAGTCGCTGTAGCACTTTGAATCGATTCATGTCTTTCTCCTAATCGAGATCGATCAAGGAGACATGCAGTAGCGTCCGCCGTCAACAGGCGTCTCCATTTCTCCACGCCTGCAGGTGATCACTACTCGCCATAGGGGATCCAGATATTCTTCACATCCACTGCCCGGCGCAAAAAGGCTTGTCCCTCTGCGGCGGACCGATCCATCCAGTCGATCGCCTTGCCGTAATCGACGAAGGTGCGCTTCAGATTGCCGACTGACAGCCTCTCCACCTGCATGGACAGCTCCGGCGACCCGAAGGCCCAGAGGGCGTCGACGTCATTGTGGGCGGCGAGCGTCTTCGCAAGATCGATGGCCGAGCCGGTGACGATGTTGACGACCCCGGCCGGGACATCGGAGGTTTCGAGCACGGAGTAAAAATCGGTTGCGGCAAGTGGATGTGCTTCGCTCGGCACGGCGACGACGCGGTTGCCCACGGCGATCAGCGGCGCAACCAGACTGACCAGTGCAAGGAGCGGCGCCTCGGGCGGGCAGATGACGCCGACGACGCCCTGCGGCTCCGGCATCGCGAGCGCCACGCCGCGCAAGGGCGGCTGGTGCACGGTACCCTCGTATTTGTCCGCCCAGGCGCCATAGCTGAAAAGACGTGCGATCGAGGCTTCGACCTCCGCCTTGCCGCTGGCGGCGGAAGCGCCCGTCATCGCGGCGATGCGGTCGGCGAATTCCGTCGCCCGAGCGCTCAAGTTCTCGGCAAGATAATAGAGGATCTGCGCGCGGTTGTGCGTCGTTGCCGAAGACCAGGCGGAGGCGGAACGCGCCGCCACGACGGCGTTGCGGATGTCCTTGCGATTGCCCTCGCCGACCTCGCCGATCACCTTGCCCTTAGTCGATAGCACGGGTCGCGAATAGTTTCCGTCCGGCCGTGCCTGCTTGCCGCCGATGAAGAGCTTGGCGGTGCGGTCGAGCGCCGGCATGGCGAAATCGCCCGCGGCCGGTTTCGCCGCCGGCCGGGGAGGCTCGGGGCGCAGCTTGCGGCCGAGCCAGGCCTTGGGCTTCAGATATTCGTAGCAGCCTTCCCTGCCTCCTTCGCGGCCGAAGCCGGACTCGCGCTTTCCGCCGAAGCCGCTCGATGCGTCGAAAAGATTGGTCGCATTGACCCAGACGACGCCGGCGGCAAGCTTCGCCGCGACATGCAGAGCCAGACCGATTGTCTCGCTCCAGACACTTGCGGCAAGCCCATAGCGGGAATGATTGGCGAGTTGGATCGCCTCTTCCGGGGTGCGGAAAGTCATGGAAACAGCGACTGGCCCGAAAATCTCCTCCGTCGCGACGACGGAGGTCGGCTGGACGTTTGTGAGGAGGCTCGGGGGATAGAAGCTGCCGCCCTTCGGAAGCTCGATCTTCGGCTGGTGCAACGCCGCACCCGAGGCGACGCCCTGCGCGACCAGGTCCTCGATGCGCTGCAACTGCACCGGAGCGACGATAGCGGCCATGTCGATGGCCTTGTCGAGCGGTTGCCCGACGCGCAGCGTCGCCATCCGCCGCTTCAGCCGTTCATGAAAGAGCGGCGCAACGGCTTCCTGGACCAGAAGCCGCGAGCCCGCGCAACAGACCTGGCCCTGATTGAACCAGATCGCATCCACAACGCCCTCAACCGCGCCGTCGATGTCAGCGTCGTCGAAGACGATGAAGGGCGACTTGCCGCCGAGCTCCAAAGTCAGCGACTTGCCGCTGCCGGCGGTCTTCTCCCGGATCAGGCGCCCGACTTCCGTGGAGCCCGTGAAGGCGATCTTGTCGATATCCTCGTGCTCGACGATCAGCGCACCCGTCTCTCCCTCGCCCGTAACGACGTTCAGCACTCCCGGCGGAAGCCCGGCCGCGCTCGCCAATTCGGCGAAAAGCAGCGCCGTCAGCGGGGTGAACTCCGCCGGCTTCAGAATGACCGCATTGCCGAGTGCCAGCGCCGGCGCCACCTTCCAGGCGAGCATCAGGAACGGAAAATTCCAGGGGATCACCTGGCCGACGACGCCGACCGGCACCTGATCGGCGAATTCCGTTTCCTGCAACTGCGCCCAGCCTGCATGATGATAGAAATGGCGCGCAGCAAGCGGGATGTCGATGTCACGGGTTTCACGGATCGGCTTACCGTTGTCGAGCGCTTCGACCACCGCTATCAGACGCGCGTGGCGCTGGATCATCCGGGCAAGTGCGTAAAGGTGACGGGCACGGGCATGGCCGGGCAACTTGGCCCAGGGACCTTGCGCCTTGCGCGCGGCGGCCACGGCGGCGTTCACGTCCTCAGTTCCTCCGAGCGCCACCTTTGCGAGAAGTGTGCCGGTCGCCGGCTCGAAGCTGTCGAATGTCTTTCCCGACGCTGAAGCGACAAAGGTACCATTGATGAAGTGGCCGAATTTGCCGCTGTGGCGCGCAAGCCATTGGCGCGCCTCGGTGTCGGCCTCGGGTGCGGGACCATAGGACATTTCGTCGAAAAACCTGGCGACGCTCATCGCTTCATCCAATCGGGTGTCTGTGGAGGGCCGAATAGGCGCCGCTGACGTGATGCTCGAGCTGGCGCTCGATATCGGCGAGCAGGCTCGATGCGCCGATCCGGAAAAGATCCGGCTCGAGCCACTCCCGCCCGAGCTCTTCCTTCATCAGGAACTGATAGTTCAGCACGTCCTTCGCCGCGGAAATGCCGCCGGCCGGCTTGTAGCCGACCTTGATGCCCGTCCGTTCCTGATAGGCGCGGATCATCCTGAGCATGACGAGGGTTACGAGCAGCGTCGCATTGACGCCCTCCTTGCCCGTCGAGGTCTTGATGAAGTCGGCGCCGGCCATCATTGAGACGAGCGAGGCACGGGCGACATTGCGGAGCGTCTTGAGATCACCGGTTGCAAGGATCGCCTTCACATGCGCATCGCCGCAAGCCTCGCGGAAGTCGCGCATTTCGTCATAAAGCGCCTGCCAATTGCCGCTCAGCACATGCTCGCGAGTAATGACGATGTCGATCTCACGCGCGCCATCCGTAACCGACGCCTCGATTTCCCTGAGCTTGACGTCGTGCGGCACGAGCCCGGCCGGAAAACCGGTCGAAACGGCGGCGACGGGAATGCCGGAGTCCGCAAGCGCTTCGACGGCAGTCGAAACGAAGCGATGGTAGACGCAGACCGCACCGGTCGTGATGCCGCGATCGCCCATGCCGAGGGCATCGAGAATATCCTGGCGCACCGGCTGGCGCGCCTTGGCGCAAAGGCGTTTGACACGCTCGGTCGTGTCGTCGCCATTAAGCGTGGTCAGATCGATGCAAGTCACCGCCCTCAGGAGCCAGGCGGCCTGCGCATCCTTCTTAACCGTTCGCCGGCCCGGCAGCGTTGCCACGCGCCGCTCCGCAGCCGAAAGATTGATGCGCTGGTCCAGCACCCAGGCAAGGTCAAGGTCGATCCCGTGATTGCGCGGCCAATTGTGCCCCGCACCGGCGGGAGCGGGAACCGCAGTTCTCTGAGCAAGCTCCTCCAAGCGACTACTCCTCGGGCTTTGTTCCATCGCCGGCACCCGCTCGCGGTCGTCGGCTTTTTGTTACATTTCTATCTTTTGTTATAATTCCATCACCGTTCGACCAAGTCAAGCGACGGCTCGACCGACCTGTCGGCCAGCATACCTCAGATCCCCCTGATCGCAGATTCCCCTTCTTCCGTGATCATGGACCGGAAGGCGCTCATCCGCGCGAAGAAGGCAGGCTTCAGTTTGCCGATCTTGCTCCTGTCCACCACCAGGTAGTTTTCGCGGGCAATCGATATGACCTTCTGCTTGACTGGCACTTCATGAAAATGCTCGCAGCTCGCGCCGCGCCCGAGGTCGACGCCTGCCGCGGAGAGGAAAGCGACATTGATGCCGAGCTGATCCAGCGTCTCCAGCCCGGCATCCCCGAAAAAGGAAGCCGAGGACGGATGGTAGACACCGCCCAGGAGTATCAGCCGCACATTTCGCCTGCGCGCCAGCTGCTGGGCTGTGTTCAGCGCGTAACACACTGCCGTGACTGGATAATTTTCCGGAATGAGGTCGACGAGATATTCGAGCGTCGTACCGCAATCAATGAAGATCGTCTCGTCCGGGCGGATGTAGTTCGCCGCGTGCGCGGAAGCTTCCCGCTTTGCTGCGGCATGGCTGTCGGCGGCGCGCGCAAGCTCATAGGGCGCCTCGCTGTCAAGGTCGGCGGCCGGGACGATATGACCTCCGAGATAGCCGAACAGAGCGGGATTGTCAGCAATGTCGCGGCGGACGGTCATCTCCGACACACCGAGAAGCGCGGCCGCATCCTTCAAATGCAACACCCGCCGCGCCGAAAGCGCGTTCACCAACGTTGTGATCCGAGTTGCCTTGCGATTGGCCATGGTCCTTCCGGAGCAGCGACTTGCCGGGGTTGTTAACGTTTGTGAGAAATATCACAAAGCATGTTCCGCAATCAAGGCACGTCGACCTCCGTAGCGCCTGCGCCTCACAGACCAAAGGCGTCCTTGAGGTTGCTGCTCTTCGTCGCCGGACGAAGATCGAGGTCAGCTTCGATATGATCGATATGTTCGAGCATCAGCGCACACGCCATGTCGACGTCGTTTCTCTCCAGCGCGTCGACGATCTGCTGGTGCTCGCTATGACCGCAACTCGAGACCACCGACTGGCCGTAAAGCGCGATGACGAGAGAGGAGCGGGCGACGAGTTCGTCCATGAAGCGTTTGAGGATGGCATTTCCGGTCATGTCGGCAATCGCCAGATGCACGTCGCCGGATGCCTTGATCTCGGCACGCCGGGCGGAGGCGCCGCGCTCGCGAGTCAGCCGCTCCTCGTCCGCGAGCAACAGCCGCAACCGCTTGATCTCGGGCTTGCCGATGTGGCGCGCCGCCTCGCGCAGGATGACCGGTTCGAGCAACCGCCGGGTCGCAAAGATCTGCCGTGCCTCGGCTATCGAGGGATGGGCGACGAAGGCGCCGCGGTTCTTTTCGACGTTGACGAGCCCCTCGTAGGAAAGCGCCTGCAGTGCGGCTCGCACCAGAGTGCGGCTGACCTTGAACAGGCCGCCGACGTCGTTCTCGGAGAGCTTGGTCCCAGGAGCCAGCCGGCGCTCGACGATCGCGTCGCGGATCGCGTCACGGATATGCTGGGCGTCGATGTCGTTGGCGGTGTTCGCCGAGACTGGATTGGTGGAAGTCATGAGCCTGCGAATCCAAGGAAGCGAACATTCTGGCTTTCGACCGTAGCGCGTGCCGCAGCAGAAGTTAACCGCCACCTGCAACCAATTCAATCACTAGATTGCATACGATAATGGGCATGTTCCGGCGACAAACGCCTATATTTTGTGCAAACAATCCCACCTGCCCCATCGACCGGCCGAGCATACCGTTCAGATCTCTTGAAAATCAGCCTTTTGGCGAACTGGCACGCTTGATGCTTCTTCTCTGTTGCAAGGAGAACACCAAACCATGCCCAAGGCAGCAGAGATCGACATCGCTTCCGTTTCCAAGGTGTACGGCACTTCGACGGCGGTCGACACCATCAGCCTGAAAATTCCCGCGGGAAGCTACTGCTGCTTTCTCGGACCTTCCGGCTGCGGCAAGACCTCGACGCTGCGCATGATCGCCGGCCATGAAAGCATCACCTCCGGCGATATCCGGCTCGGCGGCACCGTCGTTACCCACTTCCCGCCCGCCAGGCGCGGTACAGCGATGATGTTCCAGTCCTATGCGCTGTTTCCGCATCTCGACCTCGTCGACAATGTCGCCTTCAGCCTGAAGATGAAGGGCGTCACAAGAGACGAGCGCCGCACCAAGGCGCTCGAGATGCTGACGCTGATGCAGATGGAGGCCTATGCGGCGCGACGCCCCTCGCAACTTTCCGGGGGTCAGCAGCAGCGCGTGGCACTCGCCCGTGCGCTCATCACCAACCCGGAAGCGCTGCTCCTCGACGAGCCGCTCTCCGCCCTCGATCCCTTCCTGAAGATCCGCATGCGAGCGGAACTCAAAAAACTGCAGAAGACGCTCGGCATCACCTTCGTGCATGTGACGCATAGCCAGGAAGAGGCGATGGCACTCGCCGACTTGATCGTCGTCATGAACAACGGCCGTATCGAACAGGCGGCCGCCCCGCGAACCGTCTTCGAAAAGCCCGCCACCGCCTTCGTTGCCCGCTTCATGGGTGACCACAATGTGATCTCAGGGCGTGTGACATCGATCGATGACGACATCGTCACGGTGACGGTGCCGGAGGGCCAGACGTTCAAGGTTCGCGACATCGCGCAGGAGAGCGGAAAGCCGATCGACATCGGCATCCGCACGGACCGCGTGAGGATCGAGGGGGCTTCGGACAAGTCGCTTGGCTTTGAAGGCGTCGTCTCGAACGTCGAGTACCGCGGCGCTTCGGTGAAGATCACCGTCATCGGCGCCGGCAGCGACGACTTCACCGTCATCCTTTCCGATGGCGACTATTTCAGCAGACCCGTGTCGACCGGCGACGCGGTGTCTTTGAGTTGGGCGCTGGAGGACGTGATCCCCCTCGGCCCCGTGTCAGCCTGACGCGGGGACAAAAAGCAGCGAATTTCGCCCGATCCCGCCCTATCCGATCCATGCACCAGCAAAAAGGGGAACGAACGCATGACGACTGAAACCAAGACCTCGACGCCCGCAAAGGGAATTTCACGCCGCTCGCTATTGAAAACCGGCGCCGCAGCAGTCGGCGCAATCGCCGGCTCGGGCGCCATCACCGGCTTCCCGACGATCTGGGCGCAGAACCCGATCACGCTGCGCCAGTTCGGCACCGGCGTCTCGAACATCAATGCGATCGCCGAGAAGTGCAAGGAAGACCTCGGCATCACGCTGGAGATGACGGCCACCGACTCCGACGCCGCTGCACAGCGCGCCGTCACCCAGCCGGACTCCTACGACATCGCCGACATCGAATACTGGATCGCCAAGAAGGTCTTCCCGACTGGCGTCATGCAGCCGATGGATGTTTCGAAGCTCAAGTACTACGACAAGATCGTGCCGCTTTTCATCAACGGCAAGCTGACGCCGGAGAGCGTCATCGCGCAAGGCACCGCGCCGCACACGGTCGGCTTCGTCGAGGCGCAGGATTCGAAAGCCTTCGCCAAGCAACCGACGCAGTGGATGACGCTGATCCCGACCATCTACAATGCCGATACGCTCGGCATCCGTCCGGACCTCGTCGGCCGTGAGATCACCACCTGGGCGGACATCATGGACCCGGCCTTCAAGGGCAAGACGGCAATCCTCAACATCCCGTCGATCGGCATCATGGACGCCGCGATGATCATGGAAGCGATGGGCAACCTGAAATATGCCGACAAGGGCAACATGACGAAGGAAGAGATCGACCAGACCATCGACTTCCTGATCAAGGCCAAGCAGGACGGCCAGTTCCGCGCATTCTGGAAGTCCTTCGACGAAAGCGTCAATCTGATGGCCTCCGGCGAAGTGGTCATCCAGTCCATGTGGTCGCCGGCCGTCGCCGCCGTTCGCTCGAAAGGCATCGCCTGCAAATACCAGCCGCTCAAAGAGGGCTACCGCGCCTGGGGCGGCGGCCTCGGCCTCGCCGCCCACCTCCAGGGCGCACAGCTCGATGCAGCCTATGAATATATCAACTGGTACCTCTCCGGCTGGGTCGGCGCCTATCTCAACCGCCAGGGCTACTATTCGGCCGCCATGGAAACAGCCAAGGCCCACATGTCCGAGGACGAATGGGGCTTCTGGGTCGAAGGCAAGCCCGCAAAGGGCGACATCCTCTCGCCGGAAGGCAAGGTCATGGAAAAGGCCGGCGCCGTCCGCGACGGCGGCTCCTTCGAGGAACGCATGGGCAAGGTCGCCTGCTGGAACTCGGTGATGGACGAGGACCGCTACATGGTCCGCCGCTGGAACGAGTTCATCGCGGCGTAAGGCTGGGCCACCGCATTCCCCTCCCCAACCCTCCCCACAAAAGGGGAGTCCGGAGGGGGCGCGGCATGAAAGCTCCCTCCCCCTTGTGGGGAGGGTTGGGGAGGGGTCTTTCAACTCCTCCTCGACTAAAGAGATTTTCCGCAGTTTCCGGAAGGACGGCAGATGGCAATGATCGCTTCCACAGAACCGAATGAGAGGATCGGGCGAGGGCGAAGCCGCGGTCTTCGGCTGCCGTTTGCCGCCATATCCTACCTCCAGGCCACGCCCCTCCTGCTGATCCTCGGTTTCTTCTTCGTCCTGCCGATCCTGATGATCATCGTTGTCAGCTTCTGGGATTACGACTTCGCCGGTCTCTATCCCGATTTCCTGACGATGAACTACACCGACACGCTCGGCTCCTGGGTCACCTGGAAGACCTATCTCAATACGATCAAGTTTACCGTGCTCACCTGGGCGCTGACGCTCGTGATCGGCTTCTGGGTCGCCTATTTCCTTGCCTTCCACATCCGCACGACGACGATGCAGATGGTGCTCTTCCTCGTCTGCACCGTGCCCTTCCTCACCTCGAATATCGTCCGGATGATCTCGTGGATCCCGGTTCTCGGCCGCAATGGCCTCGTCAATTCGGCGCTGATCAAGCTTGGCATCATCCCCGAGCCGATCGAGTGGCTGCTCTATTCCGATTTCGCGGTCGTGCTCGCCCTGGTGCACCTCAACACGCTGTTCATGGTAACGCCGATATTCAACACCCTGATGCGCATCGACCGCTCGCTGATCGAGGCGGCGCACGACTGCGGCGCGTCCGGCTGGCAGGTGCTCTGGAACGTCATCCTGCCGCTCGCAAAGCCCGGTATGGCGATCGGCTCGATCTTCGTGGTGACTTTGGTGATGGCGGATTTCTCGACCGTGCAGGTCATGTCCGGCGGCCAGAGCGCATCCGTCGCGCTGATGATGAAGAACCAGATGTCGCTGCTGCAATATCCCGCGGCCGCCGCCAACGCGGTCGTGCTGCTGGTCGTGGTCCTGCTGATGGTGGCCGCCATCCTACGGGTCGTCGATATCCGCAAGGAGCTCTGACATGAACCGCGAAACACGATCCAAGGAATTCTATATCCTCGCGGCGTTCTTTGCGCTGTTCGTGCTGTTCCTCTACGGACCGCTCTCGGCCATCGTCATTCTCTCTTTCCAGGGGCCGGATGGAGGCCTCACTTTCCCATTGAACGGAGTATCGCTCCACTGGTTCTACAATCTTTTCGAGAAGCAGGCGGTCGGAGATTTCGGCGCCTCGTTCCGGCGTTCCTTCACGCTTGGGCTGATGGTGATGGTCGCAAATGTCGTCGTGGCGCTGCTCGCGGGGCTCGCCTTCCGAAATCGCTTCCGCGGTTCCACCGCCCTCTTCTACTTGACGGTCGCAAGCCTCGTCGTGCCTTCGATCATCATCTCGCTCGGCATCGGCGTCGTCTTCCAGCAGCTCGGCTTGAAGCCCGCCTGGTATTCGTCGGGCTTTGGCGCGCATCTCACCTGGACGCTGCCCTTCGGCGTGCTGATCATGTTCGCCGTGTTCAACCGCTTCTCGCCCGTCTACGAGGAAGCCGCGCGCGATCTCGGTGCCACGCCCTGGCAGACCTTCCGCCATGTGGTGCTGCCGATGATCGCCCCCAGCCTCATCGGCGTCGGCCTCTTCGGCTTCACCCTCTCCTATGACGAGTTCGCCCGCACGCTGATGACCTCCGGCACCTACAACACGCTGCCACTCGAAATCTACGCCATGACCACCAATGTGACGACGCCGGTGCTCTACGCGCTCGGCACCGTTACGACCCTCTTCTCCTTCGCCATCATCCTGCTCGCGCTCGCAATCATCCTCATGCTCCGGCGCCGGCAGGCAAAGACAAGCTGACAGCCCATGCGCATTCTGATCGTCAATCCCAATACCACCGTCTCGATGACCGAGAAGGCAGCGGAGGCTGCGCGAGCAGTGGCTTGGCACGGCACCGAAATCATTGCCGCCACATCGAAGAGCGGGCCGGCCTCGATCGAGGGACACTATGACGGGGCGGTCGCGGTACCCGGCCTGCTCATGGAGATCCGCGACGGCGAGGCCGCAGGTGCGGATGCCGCGGTTGTCGCCTGCTTCGACGATACCGGGCTGGACGCCGCCCGGGCGCTGGCCGATATCCCGGTCGTCGGGCTTTGCGAATCCGCGGTGATGACCGCGGCCCTTGTCGCCCAGCGCTTCACCGTTGTCACGACGCTCGAGCGCTCCCGCATTCTCATCGAGAACCTGGTCCGGCATTACGGAATGGGCGCACGGGCGAAGGTCCGCGCCGCCGATATTCCGGTCCTCGAACTCGAGGACGAAGCTTCCGGCGCGCTCCACAAGCTCAGGCGCCAGATCGAGCGAGCACTCGAGGAAGACGGCGCTGAGGCGATCGTGCTCGGCTGCGCCGGCATGGCCGATCTCGCCCGGTCGCTTCAGCGAGAATATGGCGTGCCGGTCGTCGATGGCGTGGCGGCGGCGGTCAAGCAAGCCGAGGCGCTGGTCGCGCAGGGACTTCGAACGAGCAAGCGCAGCTCCTATGCGGCACCGCTTCCCAAGCTCTATACCGGCGCGATGAGCGCCTTCGCGCCGAGGCCCTCCTGACCTTCCACGACCAGTGCCTATGGTTGCAGCAGGGGCATTGTTTAATGCTCGGTTGACAATGCTTGGGGAAGGTTGGAAGAGTGATGCTCACTCGAAGCGGGCAGCCTTGGGAGGACATTATGTCGGTGCGCGCGTTTCTCGGCCTTTCCACTCTTCTCCTTACGCTCATTTCCCTCGGGACGCCCGCCGCGGCCGCCGAATCCGAGCGAAAAATCGAGATCACCAGCGATGCCGATTATTTCGGTTTCGACCTGCGCACCGAGCAGGACGTCTCGCTGGATGAGTGCCAGGCCAGTTGCATCGCCGATCGCTCCTGCAGGGCCTTCACCTACAATCCCAAGGTGAAATGGTGTTTCCTCAAGTCCGACTTCAACCAGCTGAACACGTTCAAGGGCGCGATCGCCGGCAAGATCGTCGAGACCGCGACCGGCGAACGCGATATCGGAGCCCCGCCTCGCCTTTCGTTCATTTCGGATGACCTCCTGCAGCAGGCGCGCGACGCGAAGGCCAATCTCGCCTTGACCGACGATCAGCTCGGTTTCGGCGTCAATGGGTTGATCGAAACGGCGCGCGTCGAGTTGACAGCTGGCAATTTTGTGAGCGCACTCAAGGCGTTTCGCGGCGCCCTGGCGATCGCCCCGGACAACGCTCAACTGTGGCTGGAAACAGCTCGAGCCGCGAACCGCTTTACCAGCGGCACGGACATGGCGAGCGAGGCGGCGCTCACCGCGCTCAACGCCTACCAGTTGACGCGCACGACCGAAAGCCGCGCCGACGCACTTGCCGTTCTCGCCCGAGCGCTCGAAAACTCGGAGAACTTTCGCGCCGCCCTCGGCGCCTATAAGGCGAGCCTGGCGCTCGTGCAGGCGAAGACCGTAGAGACCGCCTATCTCGACCTCAAGGCGCGGCAGGGATTCCGGGTCACCGGTCACACCATCGATGCCGACAGCGCCAGCCCACGCGCCTGCGTTCAGTTCTCCGAGCCGCTCCTGAAGAACGGTCCCGATTACGCGTCCTTTGTGACGCTCGACGGCACGGCGCCAAAGGCGGTCGAAGCCAAGGGCGCCGAGATCTGCGTCGAGGGATTGATGCACGGCAAACGCTATAAGCTGGCGCTGCGCCCGGGGCTGCCCTCCTCCGTCGACGAGACCATCGAAACGCCGGTCGGCCTCGATGTCTATGTCAAGGACCGCGCGCCGATGGTGCGCTTTACCGGCGACAGTTTCGTGCTGCCGTCGACGGCGCGGCGCGGCATCCCGATCGTTTCGGTGAATAGCGAGAGCGCCAACCTCAAGCTTTACCGCATCGGTGACCGGAACATTGCGTCGCTGCTCACCAGTTCGCAATTCCTGACCCAGATCGACGGCTACAATGCCCAGCGTATCGAGGACGAGAGCGGCGAGCTCGTCTGGCAGGGCACCATCGACATCGACACCGAGCTCAACACGGAAGTGGTAACGAGCTTCCCCGTAGATGAGGCGCTGCCCAAGCGCAAGCCCGGCGTCTATGTGCTGACAGCCGCCACGACCACCGGCCTCAATCAGGAATGGGACGCGCGCGCTACCCAATGGTTCGTCGTCTCTGACATCGGAATTTCGACCTATGCCGGCACGGATGGGCTCTCGGTCTTCATCCGGTCGCTTGCCAGCGCCAAGCCTCTCGGCGGCGTCGAGCTGCAGCTCGTCGCCAAGAACAACGAGGTGCTCGGCACTGCCACAACCGATGCGGAAGGACGTGCAACGTTCGATGCCGGGCTGATCCGGGGTGCGGCCAGCATGACACCGGCGGTCATCACCGCGCAGAAGGGCGAAGACGACTTTGTCTTCCTCGATATGACCCGCGCCGGCTTCGATCTTTCTGACCGCGGCGTCACCGGCCGCGCCTCGCCCGGCGCGATCGACATTTTCGCCTGGACCGAGCGCGGCATCTACCGCGCCGGCGAGACGGTGCATGCGGCCGCGCTTTCTCGCGACATCAATGGCGAGGCAATCGAGAACCTGCCGCTCACCTTCGTCTTCCTGCGGCCCGACGGGGTCGAGGACAGGCGCCTCGTCAGCCATGGCGGCAAGCTCGGGGGTCATGCGCTCGATCTGCCGATCCCCGAAAACGCAATGCGCGGCACCTGGACGATGCAGATCTTCACTGACCCGAAAGGCTCAGCGATCGGCGAGAAGCAGTTCCTGGTCGACGACTTCACTCCGGACCGCACCGAGTTCGACCTGGCGAGCGAAGCCAAGGAGATCGAGGTCGGCACACCCATAGAGGTCGCCGTTGATGGCCGCTTCCTCTATGGCGCGCCGGCCGCGGGCCTTACTCTCGAGGGCGAGGTCTCAGTCAAGCCGACACGTGAAAGCGAGGCTTTCAAGGGCTACCAGTTCGGCCTTGCCGACGAAGAGGCAAGCGAGGAGATCCGGGTGCCGCTCGAAGGGCTTGAACCGCTGGACCAGGAGGGGAAAGGCGTCTTCGACGTGGATCTCGGCGAGGTGCCGTCCACGACCCAATTGCTGAACGCCAAGGTGACGGTGCGCATGCGCGAAGGCGGCGGACGCGCGGTCGAGCGTTCTCTCGCGCTTCCCGTGAAGCCGGCAGGGCCGATGATCGGCATCAAGCCGGAATTTTCCGGCGATCTCGCCGAGAATTCGGTTGGCAAATTTCATGTTATCGCCGTTGACCCGAACGGATCGAGCATTTCGGTGCCAGGTGCGTTGTGGAAACTCATCAGCATCGAGCGCAATTATCAATGGTACCGCGACAGCACCGCCTGGAAATACGAACCGGTCATCTCCACCAAACAGGTGGCGAACGGTACGGTCGACCTGGGCGAGGATGGCGCCGAGATCGCCGCGCCGGTCGGCTGGGGCCGTTACCGGCTCGAGGTCGAAACGGCAGCCATCGATGGTCCGGTCTCCAGCGTCGAATTCGACGCCGGCTGGTACGTCGAAGCGACCTCGACGGAGACGCCGGACGGCCTCGAAATCGCGCTCGACAAGGAGAATTATGCGATCGGCGAGACCGCCAGGCTCAAGGTCTCGCCGCGCTTTGCCGGCGAACTGCTGGTAACCGTTGGCACGGAAAAGCTGATCGCGACGAAGAGCGCAACCATCGCAGAGGCCGGCGGCGAGGTGGAACTGCCGGTGACGGTTGACTGGGGCGCCGGCGCCTACGTCACCGCGACGCTCTACCGTCCGGGCGATTCACGGGAAAGCCGCATGCCGATGCGCGCCATCGGCATCAAGTGGCTCGCCGTCGACCCGGCGGACCGCAAACTCGCCGTCGCTATCGAAACTCCCGACAAGGCCACGCCGCGTCAACCGCTCGACATCAGCGTGAAGGTCGAGGGCAACGGCGCGCAGGAAGACGCCTATATAACGATCGCGGCCGTCGATGTCGGCATCCTCAATCTCACCCGCTATGAGGCACCGGACCCCGAAGGCTGGTATTTCGGCCAGAGGCAGCTCGGCCTCGAGATCCGCGACCTCTACGGCCGCCTGATCGACGGCTCGCTCGGCGTCGCAGGACGGCTGCGCACCGGCGGCGATGGCGGCCAGATGCCGCTGCAGGGGAGCCCGCCTACCGAAAAGCTCGTTGCCTTCTTCGCCGGTCCGGTAAAGCTCGATGCGGAAGGCCGGGCGAATGTCAGCTTCGACATCCCGCAGTTCAACGGCACGGCGCGACTGATGGCGGTCGCCTGGACGAAATCCGGCGTCGGCCACGCGGCGAAGGACGTGGTGATCCGCGATCCGGTCGTCGTCACCGCGAGCATGCCGCAGTTCCTGGCGCCGGGGGATCGGGCCGAGCTCAGGCTCGACATCGCCAACACGGACGCCCCGGCCGGCGACTATCAGCTGCAGGTGACGACCAATGGTCCGGTGGCAGTCGAACAGTCGGGGCCCTCCAACACGGTGCGACTCGATGCCGGCGGCAAATCCACGATAACGCTGCCTCTAACAGGTCAACATCCGGGCAGGGGCATCGTCACAGTGAATCTCTCGAATGCCGGCGGGCTATCGCTCGAACAGGCGCTGGCCGTTGCTGTCCGCCCTGCCGCCCTGCCCATTACCCAACGCCAGGTGGTGTCGATCGCCCCGGGCAGCAGCCTCACCATAGACGAACAGTTGCTCGCGGACAGCGTGCTCGAGGGCGCCTCGGTCAGCCTCAACGTCACGCGTTCGGCTGCCTTCGACATCCCTGCGCTTCTGATGTCGCTCGACCGCTATCCCTATGGCTGCGCCGAGCAGACCACGAGTCGCGCCCTGCCGCTCCTCTATTTGAGCGAGCTCTCGAAGCAGTCAGGGCTCGCAGAGGACGAGGCCGTTGGCAAGCGCGTGCAGGAAGCGATCTACCGCGTGCTGTCCTATCAATCTTCATCCGGAAGTTTCGGCCTCTGGAGTCCGGGATACGGCGATCTCTGGCTCGACGCCTATGTCACCGATTTCCTGACCCGCGCACGCGAACAGAAATATGAGGTGCCCGAGCAGTCGATGGTTCAGGCGCTCGAAAACCTGCAGAACGCGTTGAGCTACGAGACCAATGTCAAGGACCGTGGCAACGAGATCGCCTATGCGCTCTATGTGCTTGCGCGCAACCGCAAGGCGGCGATCAGCGATCTGCGCTACTACGCCGACACGATGCTCGGCGACTTCCCGACCCCGCTTGCAAAGGCGCATATTGCCGCCGCACTTGCGCTCTACGGCGATGGCCAGCGCTCGCAGGATATTTTCGCAGCCGCGGCGAACATGTCGACAGGCCTCGTCAATGTCAGCCTCGCCCGTTCGGACTACGGTTCTTCACTCCGCGACGATGCCGCAGTGCTGGCGCTTGCGGCCGAAAGCCGGCCGGTGCCGCCGATCATTCCCGAGCTTTCCAAGATCGTCGCAAAAGAATGGGAGGAGGCGAAATATACGAGCACCCAGGAGCAGACCTGGATGCTGCTTGCCGCGCGGGCGATCCAGGGTGGCGATGAGGACATGCGGCTGGAAGTGAACGGCGCACAGCGCACGGGCAGCTATGCCGCACGCATTGCCGGCGACGCGCTGATCGAGCATCCGGTCGTCATTGGCAACAGCGGATCGGACGTGGTGTCCGCTGTGGTCACGACCGTAGCCGCTCCGGCTCAACCGCTTTCGGCGGGCGGCGACGGGTTCTCGATCGAGCGGACCTACTACACGCTCGACGGCGTGGAGGCGAACGTCAGCCAGGCGCGGCAGAATGAGCGCTACGTCGTCGTGCTCAAGGTTACCGAGAGCAATGCCTGGCCGTCGCGCGTGCTGATCACCGACCTTCTCCCGGCAGGCTTCGAGATCGACAATCCGAGCCTCGTCGACAGCGCCCAGCTCTCGAACTTCGAGTGGGTCGGCCAGGTGGAAGCGGCCCATACCGAGTTCCGCAGCGATCGCTTCGTCGCAGCTTTCAATCGATCGGCGGGGGACAATCGCGAGATAACACTTGCCTACGTTGTGCGCGCCGTGACGCCGGGTACCTACGATCATCCCGCCGCCAACGTCGAGGATATGTATCGGCCGCAGTTCTCGGCACGCACCGCCACCGGACGCATGGAGGTGCTGGCAGCCCAGTAGGAAGAGTGATGTCCATTCTGTGGAAGCGCTTTGTCGACTTGGTAAAGCAGTCGCGCGGGCGATGGCGTGCGGCGTCATCCCCCTCTGGCCTGCCGGCCATCTCCCCCACAAGGGGGGAGAAGACAAGCGGCTCGCCCCTCCCTTCTGCCGAGCCATTTCAGCAAGTGGAAGCATCGGTTGAGGCGGAAGGGGTGCCACATAGATTCTTCCCCCTTGTGGGGGAGATGGCCGGCAGGCCAGAGGGGGGTAAAGCCGGTCCCGCTGGTTCCGGTCATCCGAGACGCTTTCGAACGATCGCCCTGATCTTCCTGCCCGTCGGCCTAGCCATGACGGCGCTTGCAGCCCTCGCCCTCGATTGGGCGGACCGGACCTTTCCGCCGCCCATCGAGGAAGCCCGGATATTTTCGCGGGAGGTCCTCGACAGGGACGGTCACCTCCTGCGCGCCTTCGCCGCGAAGGACGGCCGCTGGCGCCTGAAGACCACGGTCAAGGATGTCGACCCGCGCTTTACCGAGATGCTGATCGCCTATGAAGACCAGCGTTTTCACGAGCATCGCGGCGTCGATCCCCTGGCATTGGGGCGGGCGGCGCTGCAGTTCATCACCAATGGCCGGGTCGTTTCCGGCGGCTCCACGCTGTCCATGCAGGTGGCGCGGCTGATCGAGCCGCGCGAGCGCCGAACACTGGCGGCGAAGCTCAAGCAGATCGCCCGTGCCATCCAGATCGAGCGGCGGCTCAGCAAGGACGAGATCCTCGAACTCTACCTCACCCGCGCCCCCTTTGGCGGCAATCTTGAAGGCGTCCGTGCCGCGAGCCTCGCCTGGTTCGGCAAGGAGCCGCGCCGGCTTTCGGTCGCGGAGGCCGCGCTGCTCGTGGCGCTTCCGCAATTGCCGGAAAAGCGCCGGCCGGACCGCAACCTTGCCGCCGCCGAGGCCGCCCGCCAGCGGGTGCTGACCCGCATGGCGGTTGCGAGGGTTCTCGGCGAAGGCGAGGCCGAGCGCGCCGCCATGACGGCGATTCCTAACCGCCGCCTTCAGCTGCCATCTTATGCGGCCCATCTCTCCGAAGCGGCCATTCGCAAGGATCCAAAGGCGCTCCGGCACCAGACGACGCTTCGGCGCGATATCCAGGACGCACTCGAGACGGTCGCCATCGAAGCTGCAGCGGATCTCGGACCGAAGGTCTCGGTCGCCATGGTAATGGCCGATATCCGAACCGGCGAAATCCTCGGCGAAGTGGGCTCCGCCGATTACTTCGACGCCAGCCGCTCCGGCTGGATCGACATGACGCGTATTACGCGCTCTCCTGGCTCGACGTTGAAGCCTTTCATCTATGGGCTCGCCTTTGAGGAGGGGCTCGTCGCGCAAGAAACGATCATCGAAGACCGGCCGGCGGACTTCTTCGGCTACCGGCCACGGAATTTCGACATGAGCTACCAGGGGGACGTCAGCATTCGCCAGGCGCTGCAACTCTCGCTCAATGTGCCGGCGATCAGGCTGCTCGATGCCGTCGGGACGGCGCGTCTCATGGTGCGGTTCCGGCGTGCGGATGTACGCCTCGCCCTGCCCCCGCACGAAGCACCGGGGCTCGCAATCGGCCTTGGTGGCGCCGGCATCACGCTGCGCGACCTCGTCCAGCTTTATGCGGGGCTTGCCAATCGCGGCTGGCCGGTACGTCTCGGCAACGGCATCGAAGGCGAGGCGGGCCTGATCGACGGCGATCCCCTGCTCTCGAACATCGCCGCGTGGCAGGTCGCCGATATTCTGTCCGGTGTCCTACCGCCCGCCGGAAGCCGGCAGCGCGGCATCGCCTACAAGACAGGCACCAGCTATGGCTATCGCGATGCCTGGTCCGTCGGCTTCGACGGCCGATACGTGCTGGGCGTCTGGGTAGGCCGACCCGACAATGGCGCCGTCCCCGGCCTGACCGGTTACGGTGCGGCCGCGCCCATCCTGTTTAAGGCATTCGCCAAGGCGGGCATTTCCATTACCCCGCTGCCGGACGCGCCCCCCGGCGCAATCCGCATCGCCCAAGCCGAACTGCCGATGGGACAGCGGCGCTTCACCAGGACGGCAAGCGGCCTGCCACAGACATGGATCCGGGAGGCAGCGCCGCAGATCGTCTTTCCGCCGGAAGGCGCGCGCGTCGAACTCGGCGCCAAATCCGGCGACAGGATGATGCCTCTCACCCTGAAGCTGCAGGGCGGGCGCGCGCCCTTCCGCTGGCTTGCGAACGGTCGAGCTTTGCCGGAGATGACCCGGCGGAGGGTGAGCCAGTGGATGCCGGATGGCGGGGGTTATTCGACACTGACGGTCATCGACGCACTCGGGCGCGCCGCCACCGTTCGCGTGTTCGTGGAATAAGGAAAACATCCATCGGCCGGAGGGCAGCGCCGCGTCCGACCGATGAGCCTTCAGTTCAGGCTGACAAGGCTGTCCTCGCTTGGGCGTTCTGCGGCTGCGGCACCGGAGTGGGCATCACCAGCGGCATCCCGGCCTCCAGGCATGCGGCAATGAACGCCTCCCGCGCCACCGCTGCCGGCGACATACGGTTGAGCGCCCGCCTGCAGGTGCGCAACGCTCGCTCGTAGCGTTCTCCCTTGCGCAACGGCCACTCGTTCTCCAGGAAATCGACCGCCTCGTAAACGGAAGTGAAGGTCCGCGTGAGGCCGTTCAACAGGCGCACCGTGAGGGGGATTGTCCATGGAATCTCATTGAGAAGCATTTTTCCTCCTTTCTCATGCCGTCAATGGACTTGCACACGGGAAGAGATATTGGCGCTCGAAAGCTAAATTCAAGAAGCTTGGTTAGGCCACTCAGCAGTCTCATTGGAGCCGCGCCCCGGTACGCGGTGCCGTGGCGAATTCGCCATTTGCCGCATTGGCCGAAGTTCGTTCAAACACCCCTTGAAACCTCGGCCAGAGAACCTAAATCGGGTGTACGAGCCGCCTATCGAGGGGCTCGCAGTCGAGGGGCGTCGGTCTCTTCGGCGCCCCTCATCGTCCATGTTGCTCAAGGAGGATATGGCTATGAGAACAAGCTTCGACTTCTCACCCCTGTCGCGGTCCAGTGTGGGCTTCGACCACCTGTTCGACCTGCTCGACTCGGCAAGCCGCATGGCGCCGACGGACAACTGGCCGCCCTACGACATCATGCGCGTCGGCGATAACGAGTATCGCATAGCGATGTCGGTTGCCGGGTTCGCGCCCGATGAAATCACCATCACGCACGAGCAGCAGTTGCTGACCATCACCGGTGAAAAAGCCGGCGACGAGGAGGCGCAATACCTCTATCGCGGCATTGCCGCGCGCAACTTCGAGCGCCGCTTCCAGCTTGCTGACTATGTGACGGTCACCGGCGCAAAGCTCGTCAATGGACTGCTGACGATCGATCTCGTCCGTGAGCTTCCCGAGCAGATGAAGCCTCGCCGCATCGAGATCAAGCAGGATGCTTTGTCCGCAGAAGGCGGGAAGAAGCAGATCGAGGGCGAAAAGCACGCCGCGTAACAGACGCGCGGACGCTAGCCTCAAAGCCGGAGGGCGGGCGAGAGCCGGCACTCCGGCGCGTTTCGAGGCAGGTGTTCGATGCAGATGGCTGGAGAGCGGGATGAAAGTCGCTCATGCCCCTTTCGTCCCGTTCGAGCGAAATGAAAGGAGCCGACTATGAATGTACGTGATCTCATTCCATGGGCCCGCGGACAGGGACAGGTCCCCGCATCCTATCGCGAAGAACGCAACCCGTTCCTCGCGCTTCATCGGGAAATGAACCGCCTCTTCGACGATGTCTTCCGCGGCTTCGAAACGCGGCTGCCGTCAGCTTATGGCGGTTTTCCGGGCTTCGGTGCTGGCTGGCCGAATATCGAGGTTTCCGACGGGGAGAAGGAGCTCAAGGTGACCGCCGAGTTGCCCGGGCTTGAGGAAAAGGACGTCGAACTTTCACTCACTGATGATGTGCTCTCTCTGAGAGGCGAGAAGAAGGCCGAGACCGAAGACAAGGAGAACCAGTTCTCCGAACGTTTCTACGGCCGCTTCGAACGTCGTATCCCGCTCGGATACGATATCGATGAAAGCAAGGTCAGCGCGACCTTCCGCAATGGCGTTCTGACAGTGACGCTTCCCAAGTCCGAACAGGGCCAGACGAAAGCCAAACGCATCACCATCAGCAGCCAGTAAGATCAGTCCCCTCCCCAGATCCCATGGGGAGGGTTTTCGCCTCCGCGGGAACAATTCCATTCCAACCCAGGCAAGGCAATCCTTCGCTCGAAGCATTAGCACTCTGGGCAGAAGAGTGCTAAAATTCCGCCGCATCCCTCTTGAATCCATTTTTTGGCAGAGCCAGATCAATCATGCGTTGCCTAGGGAGGTAGGTCGCCCGCTTGTCTGAACGGCGCAGCGCTTTCCCAGGGGCACACACGAAACAAGCATCGAGGAGGAAGACATGAAGTTCCAACCGCTCCATGATCGCATTCTCGTCCGCCGCCTCTCGTCCGAGGATAAAACCAAGGGCGGCATCATCATTCCGGACACAGCGAAGGAGAAACCGCAGGAAGGCGAGGTCATCGCCGCCGGCCCGGGCGCGCGTAACGAGCAGGGTCAGATTGTTGCGCTCGACGTGAAGGCCGGAGACCGCGTGCTCTTCGGCAAGTGGTCCGGAACGGAGATCAAGATAGGGGGCGAGGACCTGCTCATCCTGAAGGAGGCCGACGTGCTCGGCGTCATTGAGGATTCAAGCGCCGAAAGGCAGGTCGCCTGAGCCGCCTCGATCCCGCACCAATCATAAGCTGCTGACGAGAAAGGAGTGAACCATGGCTGTCAAGGACGTCAAATTCCATTCCGATGCCCGAGAGCGCCTGTTGCGCGGCGTCGACACTCTGGCGAACGCCGTCCGGGTGACGCTTGGGCCCAAGGGCCGCAACGTCGTGATCGACAAGTCCTTTGGCGCACCGCGGATCACCAAGGACGGCGTGACCGTGGCCAAGGAGATCGAACTCGAGGACAAGTTCGAAAACATGGGCGCGCAGATGCTGCGCGAGGTCGCGTCAAGGACGAGCGAGATCGCCGGCGACGGCACGACGACCGCGACCGTTCTTGCCCAGGCGATCGTGCGGGAAGGCGCCAAGGCGGTTGCCTCCGGCATGAACCCGATGGACCTGAAGCGCGGCATCGATCTGGCGGTGGATGCGCTCGTCGCCGAATTGAAGACCAAGGCTCGCCAGGTCTCGAAGAACGAGGAGATCGCCCAAGTCGGCACGATCTCGGCCAATGGAGACGTCGAGATCGGACGCTACCTCGCCGACGCGATGGAGAGGGTCGGCAACGAAGGCGTGATCACCGTCGAGGAGGCTAAAACCGCTGAGACCGAGCTCGAAGTGGTCGAGGGCATGCAGTTCGACCGTGGCTACATCTCGCCTTATTTCATCACCAACCAGGACAAGATGCGGGCGGAGTTCGAGGACCCCTACATCCTGATCCACGAGAAGAAGCTCTCCAACCTGCAGGCGATGCTGCCCATTCTCGAAGCCGTCGTCCAATCCGGCAAGCCGCTCTTGATCATCGCCGAAGATGTCGAAGGCGAAGCGCTCGCCACCCTCGTCGTCAACAAGCTGCGCGGCGGGCTCAAGGTGGCGGCGGTCAAGGCTCCGGGCTTCGGCGACCGCCGCAAGGCGATGCTCGAAGACATCGCCATTCTGACCAGTGGCACCGTCATCTCGGAAGATCTCGGCATCAAGCTCGAGAACGTGACGCTCGATATGCTCGGCCGGGCGAAGAAGGTCTCGATCGAGAAGGAGAATACGACGATCATCAACGGCGCGGGCACGAAAGCCGACATTGACGGCCGCATCGCCCAGATCAAGGCGCAAATCGAGGAAACGACCTCGGACTACGATCGCGAGAAATTGCAGGAGCGGCTCGCAAAGCTGGCCGGCGGCGTTGCCGTCATTCGCGTCGGCGGATCGACGGAGGTCGAGGTCAAGGAGCGCAAGGATCGCGTCGACGACGCCCTGCATGCAACGCGTGCGGCCGTCGAGGAAGGCATCCTCCCAGGAGGCGGCGTGGCGCTTCTACGCTCGATCAAGGTCCTCGACAGTGTCGAGACGGCCAATGGCGACCAGCGTGTCGGCGTCGAGATCGTCCGCCGCGCGATCGAGGCTCCCGTCCGCCAGATCGCGGAAAACGCCGGAGCAGAGGGCTCGATCATCGTTGGCAAGCTGCGTGAGAAGACGGATTTTGCCTGGGGCTGGAATGCCCAGACCGGCGAATATGGCGACCTCTTTTCCATGGGCGTCATCGACCCCGCCAAGGTGGTGCGCACGGCCCTCCAGGATGCCGCGTCCATCGCCGGCCTCCTTGTGACCACCGAAGCGATGATTGCCGAGAAGCCCAAGAAGGAAGCGCCGCCCGCGATGCCGCCCGGCGGCGGAATGGACTTCTGAAACGAGGGCGCGAGACCCCTCATCCCGCTACCACGACCTTCTCCCCGCTTCCGGGGAGAAGGGATGTGCCGCACCGCGCTACCTATGACATCTCCAGCTCTTTCGCCTGGTGCGCTCCGATCGTCTCTCTCCTCCGCTTCATCGCACAGCCCGCGACATAGACTTCCGCAACACAACGGTCGTCGCCCATCGTCTGCAGGATGAAAAGCTCCTCGGCAAGCGAGGAAACCACCTGCATTCTGAGCTCCATCGCCGACTTGGCACGACTGTCGAGAACGACGATGTCCGCGTCGGCTCCGATATGCAGTGAACCGATCCGATGTTCCAATTCGAGTGCTCGCGCATTGCCGAGCGTCATCAGGTAGAACGACTTCAGCGGCGGCAGCCGCTGGCCCTGGAGGTGCAGCACCTTATAGGCCTCGGCCATGGTTTCCAGCATCGAAAAGCTGGTGCCGGCGCCGACATCGGTCGCGACGGAGTGGCGCGCACCGAGCTTGTCGAAGCGGTCGCGGTCGAAGAGGCCGCTCCCGAGAAAGAGATTTGATGTCGGGCAGAAGACGCCGACGGCACCCGTGTGGGCGAGCACTGAAAGCTCGCGGTCGCTCAGATGGATGCAATGGCCGAGCAGCGTCTTGCGGCCGAGAAGCCCATACCGCGCGTATATATCGGTATAGTCCCGCGCCTGCGGATAAAGCGAGGTGGCGAAGGCGATCTCGTCCCTGTTCTCCGACAGATGCGTCTGAACGTAGCAGTCCGGGTGTTCCGCAACGAGCGCGCGGCTCATCTCCATCTGTTGCGGGGTCGAGGTGATCGCAAAGCGCGGGCTGATCGCATAACGCGCCCTGCCCCGGCCATGCCATCTGTCGATCAGCCGTTTGGTCTCGTCATAGCCCCTTTGAGGCGTGTCGCGAAGCGACTCCGGGGCATTGCGGTCCATCAGCACCTTGCCGCCGATCATAAGCATGTTGCGCTCTTCTGCCGCGTTGAAGAACGCATCGACGCTTTCCGGATGCACCGAGCAGTAGGCGACGGCGGACGTCGTGCCGTTGGAGATGAGTTCGTCCATGAATCGGCCGGCGATGAAGGCGGCATGCTCCGACGCTTCGAACTTCTGCTCCTCGACGAAGATATAGGTATTCAACCATTCCAGAAGCTGCGCCCCGTGGGAGGCGACCGCCTGCGTCTGGGGAAAATGCAGGTGCGTGTCGATGAGCCCGGGCATGACGAGATGCGGACGGTGGTCGGCTATCCTTACGCCTGTCTCGGCCTGGCGGGCGACGTCCCCATAGCAGCCGACACCGGCGATCTTTCCGTTCCGGACGAGGACGCCGCCGTCTTCATAAAACCGGTAGGAGTCGCCATCGTCGATGCCCTGCGGCTCGCTGACGAAAGTCAGCACACGCCCGCGGATCAGCAAATCGCTCATTGAATCTTTCCTTCCTTGACGATCGACTCGTACCAGGTAGCGAGCAATTGCCGCTCCTCTTCCGTGATGCCGGTGACGTTTGCTGGCGGCATCGCCTGCGACCGTCCAGCCTGCAGATAGATCTCGCGCGCATGCGCAACGATTTCGGCGTCGGTCTCGAGAGCCACGCCTTTGGGCGGCACGATTATGCCCTCCCAGCCGGGTTCCCGCGCATGGCACATCGAACAGCGCCCGAGTATGGTGTCGCGCACCTTGGTGAAGTCGGGATAATCCACAATCGCCTGCTCGGTTGTCGATGCCCGTGCCTCTCCGCTTTCGGAAAGAGCCTTGGGAACGGTCGAGAGCCACATGATGGCGATGAACAGGAGCGCGGTGACGAGCCACGTCCAGCTAGGACTGCCCTTGCGGGCATGGCGCGTGTTGAACCAATGGCGGATGGTGACGCCCATCAGGAAGACGAGCGAGGCGATAACCCAATTGTACTCGGTACCGAAGGCGAGCGGATAGTGGTTCGACAGCATCAGGAACAGGACGGGAAGCGTCAGGTAGTTGTTGTGGGTCGAGCGCTGCTTCGCCTGCCGCCCAAGTGCTGGATCCGGCGTGCGGCCGGCAATCAGGTCGGCCACCACCTTCTTTTGGTTCGGGATGATGATGAAGAACACGTTGGCCGACATGATCGTCGCCGTGAAAGCGCCGAGATGCAGGTAGGCGGCGCGGCCGGTGAAGAGCTGGGTATAAGCCCAGGCAACCGCGACGAGAACGAAATAGAGCAGCACCATCAGCCGCGTGTTGTCCTTGCCAAGTGGCGAACGACAGATCGCGTCATAGGCAAGCCAGCCGAAGGCAAGTGAAGCGAGAGAGATCGCGATCGCCGCCGGCTTCGAGACGTCGAGCACGCTTGGATCGATCAGGTAGAGGTCCGCGCCGGCATAATAGACGAGCGCCAGCATGCCGAAGCCTGAAAGCCAGGTGACGTAGGATTCCCATTTGAACCAGGTCAGGTGCTCCGGCATGTTTTCCGGCGCCACGAGATATTTCTGGATGTGATAGAAACCGCCGCCATGGACCTGCCACTCCTCGCCGTACGCACCGGCCGGCAGGCCCGGGCGCTGCCTCAAACCGAGGTCAAGCGCGACGAAATAGAAGGATGAGCCAATCCAGGCGATGCCGGTGATGACGTGCAGCCATCTCACGGCGAAGGTCAGCCAGTCCCAGGCGATGGCATATTCGTACATGCGGGTCTCCCATTTCTCCAAAGCGCGTCGCATTCAAACGAATTCATGTGACGCGCTTTGGATCTTTGTTTTTGTGCATGTCGTTGTCCCAAAACCGCTGCCCACTTTTGGACGACATGCATTTGGCCGCATTATGTGTCACTGCTGGGGGCGGCGAGAACGGCGCGAGATCATCAACTCTTTCAAAAAAAACTATAAAATCGGAGAGCGGCGGGCGCGTTAGATTACGCCCGGGAGAACAGAGGCGGGGAGCATGTCCTATCTCGATAATGTGCGCGTGTTCGTGCGCGTGGTGGAACTTGGAACGTTGTCGGCCGCAGGCCGCGACCAGCGCGTGACCCCAGCGGTAGCGAGCAACAGAGTCAAGGAGTTGGAGCGGCAATTGGGCGTGCGGCTCTTTAACCGCACCACCCGCAAACTGACGCCGACGGAGCATGGGCGCGTCTTCTATGACGGCGCCGTCAAGATCCTCGAAGCGGTCAACGAAGCCGAAAGCGCCGTCGCCGATCTTTCCCGCAATCCCAAGGGAGCGCTCCGGATTACCGCGCCGCTCGGCATGGGCCGACGCCTGATTGCCTCCGGCATCCCGGAGTTCCATGACAGGTATCCGGATATCGAGGTGCGGCTGCGCCTCTCCGATCGCAATGTCGACATCCTGGCGGAGGGGGTCGATGTGGCCTTCCGGCTCGGTATACTCGAGGATTCGAACCTGCGGATGCGCGGCATCATGGATTGCGAGCGAGTGCTCTGCGCATCGCCACGCTACCTCGAAAGACGCGGCGTGCCCGCGACGCCGGACGAGCTGATCACCGATCGCCACGATTGCCTGCTGCTACGCTATCCGGGTTCCAAGGAATATTACTGGACGCTGCAGACGCCCATAGGCGTGCGCAAGTTCGAGGTCGCCGGCCCCTACGATTCCGACGATGGCGACGTGCTTACCGAATGGGCGCTCGATGGCCGCGGCATCATCAACAAGCCGCTTTTCGAGGTGAATAACCATATAAAGGAAGGGTCGCTCGTGCCGATCCTCACAGAAACCCCGCCGCTCGGCGCCCAGCTCGCGGCGGTCTATCCGCACAAGCGCTTCCAGGATCCGAAAGTACGGCTGATCATCGACTTCATGGCCGAACGCTGCCAACGGCTGATCGCCAAAATTCTCGCCGAGCCAGCACAGGGGCGGGTGGAGACCGCGATCGAGGAAGGGCTCTTAAGGAGCTAGAACGCCTCTCTGCCCGGATCAGGGGTTCAGCGGCGAGCGGTCACCCGCTGATTGCAATGGCGCCCAAATTAACCTTGGTGGCTCTCCGCCTGCGGAGCGCGGATAGCATGCCGGTCCCGGCCGGATCCATCCGTGGGCTGCAGCATCTTGCGAAATTCGTCCCTCCTCTCGTGGATCGATGCAATCACCCGGCCCATCGGTATCCCGATATCGATGAGCACGGCTTGCGAGAGCTGGAGGCTGGCTTCAATGGTCTCCGGCACTGCATCCGTGACCTTCAGTTCGTACAACTGCGTTGCGTGCACCGCATCTCGTGCACGGACGACAAGAGTAAGATCTGGCCGCTCCGATCGCGCAGCGCGGACGATGGATTCGACCGCGTCGGCATCGTCCAGGGTCACGACGAGCGCACGGGCGCTCTGGATTCCGCAACGCCGAAGCAATTCGATCTGGGTGGCGTCGCCATAGAAGATCGTATGGCCGCGGGAGCGCTCTTTGGCGACCAGCGACGGATCGGCATCGATCGCCAGGAACTGCAGTCCATGCCGCGTGAGCATCTCGGCGACCAACTGGCCGACGCGCCCATATCCGACCACGATCACACGCTCCAGACCGTCGTCGTGCTGGGGCGTCAATGCGGCAAAAGCTGCTTCATCGTGACGCGAGGCGCCATCGCGGCCCGACAGGCGGATCAGCAGCGGAATTCCAACCATCGTCAAAGTGGCTGCAACCATCGCAGTTGCGCCGGCTTCGCCTGGAACGACATTGCCCGCCACGGCGGCGCCGATGAGGATCAATGCGAACTCCCCGCCGGGGCCCAGCACGACAGCCAACTCCCCGGCACTCCGGCCGGGCAGGCCCATCAACCGCGTGATGAGGAAAAGCACAATAGCCTTGATGGCAAAGAAGCCGATCGCGATCCCCGCTGTAAGGACCGGGTTGGCGATGATCTCCGACAGGTCCAGCCGGGCCCCCACCGAGACGAAGAAGAGGCCAAGCAGAAGGCCCTGAAAGGGCTGGATGGTGACCTCGATCTGCCGTCGATACTCGGTTTCAGCCAGCAGCAGGCCCGCGATGAAGGCGCCGAGAGCCATGGACTGGCCGCTCATCGCTGTGACGAGGCTGGAGCCGATCACCACCAACAGGCATGTGGCGACGAACAGCTCATTGCTTTTCGTTGCGGCAACCAGCTTGAACAGGGGACGAAGAATGAGGCGCCCTAATCCGGCCAGTGCGATCAAGGCGATCGCGGCAGGAGCCAAGGCGTACACCAAACCGGCGCCGAGCCCTGTTCCTCCACGTGCAGCCAACATCGTCACCATGAATAGCAAAGGCGCCACGGCCAGGTCCTGGAAGAGCAGCACGGCGAAGCTCGCGCGGCCAACCGTGGTATTCAGCAGCTTGCGCTCCACAAGCGACGGCAGAATGATCGCCGTCGAGGACATCGCCAGCGCACTGCCGAGCACCACCGCTGAAGCCGGAGTTTGACCCATCGCGATCGCGATCGAGGCAAGCACCGCTGTCGAGGCGAGAAGCTGCAATCCCCCTAAGCCAAAGACGAGTCTGCGCATGAGCCTCAGGCGGTTCCATGACAGTTCCAGCGCGATCATGAAGAGCAGGAATGCGACGCCGAACTCAGCCAGATGGGTGATCTGCTCGACATCCGTTATGGATATGGGCGAGAGCCACGGCAGGTCCCGCGCGAGCGCTCCGAGGCCAAACGGGCCAAGCATCATGCCGGCGGCCAGGAATCCAAAGACCGGGCTCAATTTCAGTCGCCCAAACAAAGGCACGATCACGCCGGCCGTCGCCAGAAACAGCAAAAGCTCCTTGTAGTTTTCCGGTCCTGACGTCATTGACAGCTCTCAAACTCATTCGAGCCGCAAAGGCCCGTATCCATTTCCAGAGAGCCGATGCGCGCCACTGTCGGCAGGCGCACTTCGCCCTCTGACCGATCCTACTCCCAATTTCAGATGATAGTGCCTTGGATGCGATGATACGCAACAGGCAAGCGTCGTTTCCATCGAGACGTACACCCCTCGTCATCTTCGTGCTTGCCCGCACCCGATGGGGACCTGGGTAGCGTCCCGCCCTTAGGACCAGCTTTGAAAATATCGGCGAGCGGCAGGGTGATCGGGACAGCCTTTCCAAACGCTGCACCGTCCTCTCTCATCAATCTACCGAGATGCCAACTGCTTATCGGTGGCGGACGGCCGCCACACCGCCTGCATCGAGATCTGCTACGAGGTCACTGCTGGAACAGACTTGCCAGCGGCAAATGCGCTTTGACCAGGGGAGATTTCAGCACGACGAAGCTGAAGTACTTGTCAATGCCGATCTCCGACTCCAGGAGCCGCTCCATCAGCGTCTGATACTCCTCGATTCCGGCGGTGACGAATTTTACGAGATAATCGTAGCCTCCCGAAACCAGATGGCACTCGATGACCTGATCGACCTTCTCGATCGCAGTAAGAAATCTGGCGAAGTCGAATTGACGGTGGTTCTTCAGCGTGATTTCGGTGAACACCGTCAACGTCTGGCCCAGTTTTCCGGTATTGATCCGCGCAGAATAGCCCTCGATATAGCCCTCCGCCTGCAGCTTTTTCACTCGCATCAAACAGGGACTTGGCGAGAGATTGACCATTTCCGAAAGCTCGACGTTCGTCATTCGGCAATTCTTCTGCAATGCGTTAAGTATCTTGACGTCGATCCGATCAAGTTTCATTGGCTAGCTCCCGCTGATGAGGATGGCGCGGATGTCGAGTTGTGCCGGTGTCGCGGGACGATCAACGCGGGTCGGCACTGCCGACAGCAGCGTCAAAGATCCGGCGCAATGGCTTCCTTCCTTTCTGATCGTCCGAGATCATCGTCGGCGACTTGTCCCTAGACGTTAGAGGAGTGGATCGCGTCGCAGACCGCCTCGGTAACCTCCCGGGTAGTGGCGGAACCGCCCACGTCAGGGGTAAGGATCCCGGCACCGGTCACCCGCGCGACAGCGCGCATGAGGCGGGCAGAAGCCTCCCGCTCGCCGAGGTGGTCGAGCATCTGGGCAGCAGTCCAGAAGGCGGCAACTGGGTTAGCGATGCCTTTGCCGGTAATGTCGAAGGCGGAGCCGTGGATCGGCTCGAACATCGACGGAAAGCGGCGCTCCGGATCGATGTTCGCCGTCGGTGCAACCCCCAGGCTACCGGCAAGCGCGCCAGCGAGATCGGAGAGAATGTCGGCGTGCAGGTTGGTTGCCACGATGGTGTCGAGGCTCTGCGGCTTGAGCGTCATCCTGACCGTCATGGCATCGACCAGCATCTTGTCCCACGTCACCTCGGGAAATTCTTCCGCCACCTCGGCGGCGATCTCGTCCCACATGACCATGCCATGGCGCTGAGCATTCGACTTCGTGACGACCGTGAGCAACTTGCGCGGTCGGGATTGGGCCAACTGGAAGGCGTAGCGCATGATGCGGGTGACGCCGACGCGGGTGAAGATGGCGACCTCGGTGCCGACCTCTTCGGGCAGGCCGCGGTGGGCGCGGCCGCCATGGCCAGAATATTCGCCTTCGGAGTTCTCACGCACGATCACCCAGTCGAGGTCGCCAGGGCCGCAATTGCGCAGCGGGGGAGTTATGCCAGGCAGGATCCTGGTTGGCCGGACATTGGCATACTGGTCGAAACCCTGGCAGATCGGCAATCTGAGCCCCCACAGGGTGATATGGTCCGGAATGTCCGGTGCTCCGACCGCGCCGAAATAGATAGCGTCGAATTTCTTGAGCTGCTCCAGCCCATTCGAGGGCATCATCACACCATGCTTCTTGTAGTAGTCAGATCCCCAGTCGAAATTTTCGACGGTGAATTTAACGTCGCCGAGTCGCATCTCCAGGTTCTCAAGCACCGTCCGGCCGGCGGCAATCACCTCAGGTCCGATGCCGTCGGCGGGTATGGTTGCGATGGAGTATTCACGCATCAAACTTCTCCGTAGCGTTATTCGCTCAAGTTGGCTGGCAGCGGCCGGCGCCTTCGGCACCATGCGATTGGCGTCGACCCCGGGACCCCGGCGAAAAGCAGGCTCTGGCGGAGCCGGGGAGGAAGCACCCGTGGTGCTTGCTCCACGTCGAACCCGGGGCACCGGATTCACAGCGCCGCCTGGCAGATTCTGGGAGCGCTGGTCAGCGTTGATCGAGCAATTTGATCTGGAGATCTTCCCAGTGCTCCTGGAACGCCTCTCGTGCCGTATCGTAGTGGCGGCTTCTCAAGCTGTTGATGAGCCGCTCGTGTTCTTCCGCCATTTCTTCCGCAGTGGCGTAGAAATCCTGCCGCTGTGCGAGGAGAAGCTCGATCTCGCCCTCGAGGTCTGAATAGGTTCGCTTCAGCCGAGCGCTGCCGCTAGCGGCAATAATCGCGCGGTGGAAGTCACGGTCCGCTGCAACCAGCAGGGATCTGTCGGAGGATAGAGTCGACCTGTGCATAACCTCGACCGCCTCCAGCGCCTGAGATGGGATGATGCCGGTCAACACGATCAGACGAATGGCCTCGCCCTCGATGGCGCCGCGCACGCGTGTGATATCGACGATATCGTCGGGCCCGAATTCAGGCACCACAAAGCCTCTGTTCGGTATCTGACGCAGCAGGCCCTGCGTGACGAGCACCTGGGCTGCTGTACGGAACGTGTGCCGCGAGGTCGAATGCTCCTCGCACATCTTCACGTCGCGAAGGAACTCGCCCGGTCGGAAATCTCCCGACAAGATACGCCGTCGCAAGGCGTGTGTCAGGATTTCCACTGCGCTAGCGGGCAAAGGCTCGACATTCATCTCAAGATCTTCGGCTTGATTCCTGGCGTGCAGCGTCGGCATGGCTTTGGCTTCGCTCGTTGATATTTGCATACCTACGCCACATGCGGCGGCGTAGGGCAAGGGAGATGATATTGTGCCGCCCATGGTGGCGGGTCCTAGATCTGCACGGACCGAAGCGCCTCGTCGACGCCCTCGAGCAGACGTGCCGCATTGGCCGATGTGAAGATGAGCGGGGGTCTGATCTTCAAAATATGCGCGTCCGCTCCCGTCGCCGAAATGAGGATGCGCCGGTCGCGCAAGGCATTGACGGCTGCAAGCGCACGGTCCATGTCCGGTGTCTTCCGGTCTCGATCCTTGACGAGTTCGACGCCGAAATAGAGGCCGGCCCCGCGAACATCGCCGACGAATTCATATTTCTTCTGCAGGTCCCGGAGGCCGTCGAGGATTTCGCCGCCGACCTTGGCGGCGTTGTCCAACAGGTCCTCTTCGAGGATCGTGTCGAGCACGGCCCTTGCAGCGGCGATAGCGACGGAGTTGCCGCCAAACGTGTTGAAGTAGCGCATGCTGGATCCGAATTCGGCGACGAGCTCGGGCCGCAGGACTACGCCGGCAACGGGATAGCCGTTGCCCATGGGCTTGCCCATGGTTACGATGTCCGGATCGACCTTGTGACGGGAGTGACCCCAAAGATGGCTGCCGGTCCGCCCGAATCCGGACTGCACCTCGTCGGCGATGAACAAGCCGCCTGCCTTGCGCACCACTTCCGCCACCGGCGCCAATACGTCCGTCGGATCGACGTAGAGACCATCGGAGGAGAAGACGGAGTCCGCGATGAAGGCCGCTAGGCCGCCGCCATGCCGCTCCATGTCGGCGATCTGCCGCGCGACATCCTCCGCCATCCGCCGGCCGATTTCCTCTACTGGCAGGCGGTAGGAATCCGGCGCGGCGACCGTGCGAAGATAGGGATCCAGGGCCGACTTCTTGCCGAGCGACGGGGAGATTGCCGCCACCGCGCCGGTGTTGCCGTGATAGGCTTCGGCCGTGACGATCACGCCGGCCTTGCGTGTGTGGTAACGCGCGATACGCAAGGCGAGATCGTTGGCTTCAGAGCCCGTGCATGTGAACATCGCGCATCCGGTGCGGCCGAGTTCGCCACCGAACGTATTGATCAGCGCTTCGGCATAGTCCAGCAGTGGCTCCTGCATGTAACGCGTGTGGGTACAGAGCAACTCGAGCTGCTTCTGGATCGCCTCGACGACACGCGGATGAGAGTGACCCAGCGATACCACGTTGTTGTAGGCGTCGAGATATTCGTTGCCGTGCCTGTCATAGAGGAAGACGCCCTTGGCGCGCGAGACCTCAACCGGGGACTTGTAGAAGAGCCGATAAGCGGGCCCGAGCAGTCTTTGCCGCCTGGTGATATGCGCCAGATCTTCACTTGTGAGATGAGACGTGTCCTGAGGGTTGAAGCCATTTGGCATGTCGCCACGGAAGCCTTTGGGCAGGGTAGTCGCTTGCTTGGACATTACGGTTCCTATCGTGTCAGAAGATCGGAAATCTGTGCGGTCGAAATCGAGTGGAACCACTCGAGATGGGCCCAGCCGGCTTCGGTATTGCGCAGGATGTAGCGGCTATTCTCCGGGAAGATTTCGGCGCGCCAGCACGTCAACAGCGCCCGGACCGCAAGACGGCCCATCGACAGGAAGGGGATGAGCCGGAGTTCCTCGTCCGTCAGTTCGGCGTGGCGGAGATAGCCGCGCAGAACGTCGCGCGGTTCGTCGAACAGGTCACGCCGGTTCCCATGGTTGAACGTTTTTGGCATCTGATTCATCAAAGCCGTGGAGACGTCGACGGCGATGGCGGTACGGACTGCATCGCCGAAGTCGATGACGCCGGTCAGGAATTGCGGGCTGGCGTGATCGACGACCAGGTTCGACGTATTGAAGTCGTTGTGGAGCACCTGCCGCCGGCACAGGTCGAGGCTCGGCTTGACTTCGGCAAACCGCTCGAGCGCGCGGACGGTCCAGGCCCGCTTGCCGCCCGCGGGGATGAAGCTCAACAGATCGGTGAGATCGAGCAGATGGGTGACGTCCCATGCCACCGCCCGGCCGTCTGCGGGATGGGAGAAATCGGCCATGGAATGACGCAGCTTTGCCAGGATTTCGCCGATCCGTTCGCGCTGTGGGGCTGTGGAAGATGTCCGGTCGAGCGGAGTGCCCGGGAGGAAGGTAATGAGCCGCACCACTCGCCGCTCGCCGGCACTGGTAGTGACGATGGGCAAATACGCGCCGTCGAGGTCGCGAAGTGCACGGGGGATGGGTAGATCAGGGGCCCGCTGCTCGAGGTGACGCATCAGCGCGACCTGGAAATCGAGCTCCTCCATCCGCTCGGAAGGGTGAGCGATCTTCAGCACGAACTTCCCGCCGGCCGCACAGTCGAGGAGGAACGTGTCGTCTTTCTCGGTTTCAAAGCGCGCGGCCGAGCCACGCGCGCCATATAGTCGTTCGGCGATTTCTTCGGCTTCCGCAGCGCCCATGGGATGGCACGCCTCGGAAAGCTCAGGGACGCGGGCTGGCCCGCACTGATGCCTGTGATCCATCTTCAACTCATTCAGATCCTGCCTCGAGAATGGGCAGCTCGATGGCCTCAATATCTCACATTCCAATTTTTGTACAACAATTTTATTTTTGACGGAGATTCCTTCCCATTGGGATGGATCTCATTCTGCTGAATGATAGTCGACGGCAGCGCAGGGGCAAACCGGTGAAATTGCTGCATAACTTCGAACGTTTGGGGGCGCATTAGCTATATATTTGCGTCAGTTTGCTGTTGTTTGGATGCGGCGCACGCAATCTGTCGGCAAGTCGCAGACGACTGGGCATCGAAAAAATTGTTGGACAATATGTTGCCATCGCCGCAGGGTTATGCCAGTGTGCTCGAACTGGCCGGAAAGCAGTTACGATGATTGGAAGGCACCCTGTGCCGCGAAATTTGGAAGGAATACACGCCATGACTCAATTTCGACCGAAGTACGTCACCTTCGACTGCTACGGCACGCTCACCAATTTCGATATGGCCGGCGCTGCGCGACGCGTCTACGGCGAGCGTCTCTCCCCAGAAGCGATGGCCGGCTTTGTCGAGGCTTTCAGAGGCTATCGCCTTGACGAGGTGCTAGGGCCATGGAAGCCTTTCCTCGAAGTGGTGCACAATTCCATCGAGCGCAGTTGCAAACGCATCGGTATCGCGTTCAAACCCGAAGACGCGCAACGCATCTATGACGAAGTGCCAACCTGGGGTCCGCACCCGGACGTCCCGGCTGGCCTGTCCAGGGTGGCCAAGGAAATTCCGCTGGTCATCCTGTCGAACTCCATGAACAACCTGATCATGTCGAACGTGGAAAAGCTGGGCGCGCCCATTCATATGGTCATCACGGCAGAAGAAGTCGGGGCATACAAACCTCTGATGAAGGGCTTCGAATACATGCTCGACAAGCTCGGCTGCGGCCCCGAAGACATTACTCATGTGTCCTCATCCTTCCGCTACGACCTGATGACCGCCTATGACCTGGGCATCAAGAGCAAGGTCTGGGTCAACCGCGGCCATGAGCCTGCCAATCCCTTTTACGAATACGCCGAGATCAAGGATATCGGCGGGTTAGCCGCCGCCGTTGGCCTGGAGCCGGCCCTCAAGCGCGCCTGAAAAACTAGCGCTCAGGCGCTGTTGCTACGATGAGACCGGGGCGGTTCATTCGCCCCTTCTCCTTATCGTACTGAGGGGAGCAAGCATGGCACGTCGGGCAGGGGCGCGTTTGCTACGCGGCCGCTGTAGATCTTCGCTTTCGAGTAACCCGGGCTGTTCATCAACCACCGTTTTGGGGCGCACTGCAGTCGTGCGCAAAGCGTGCGGGAATGACTGGGGCGGGCTGTAGCGGGTTTGGACGACCGTCGAAAGGTTGAGGCCCCCGTATGTGATCTATGTTGAGTGGTTTCTTTTGACGAGTTGATTCACCAGACGGGCCGCCTCTTCGGCAATTCCCGGAATGGTGCCTGACTTGCGTGTCGATGCGAGATCGAGGCCGGCAAAGTAGAGCCCTGGAGCCACCCCAAGCCCATCCTTGTGAACGGGCTGTCCATCCGCATCGAGGGCCCCGGCGATCTTGATCCAGCGGAAAGCGCCTTTAAAGCCGGTACACCAGATCACAGACCCGATGCCACCCGTCGCGGCGTCGATTGAGCGGAGTTGTGGATGACATAGTCTTGCCGCAGTCGTCTCGGCAGGATCAGCCTCGGCTGCCGGCGCTTCGAGACCTGCACGTGCGATATACCGATCAAGGTAGTGCTTGGCGTCCGCGGAGCTCTCGTCGGCAAATCGAATGTGCTCGTCAACTTCATTTCCGAACAACAGAGCGCCGTTATCGATGCCGACGAAGCGACCGAGTAACACGACGCCCTGAGCACTAAGCGATTGCAAGCTGATCGTATGAGTAGCACCAAGCAGGGCCCGCGGCGGCAGCTTTCCCGAAGGCAGGACGAGTTCTTCGCGCGGCACGTCCAGAAACCCCGACTGGGTCAGCCAATGGAAGATATCGCCGCCGCGGTATCGGCGGACCAAACGGCCGGCGCGGCTGGTCGCCAAGAAGACCGAGCGCCCGGCGAGCACCAGATCCTCGGCGATCTGTCCGCCCGATTGGCCGCTGCCGACCACCAGCACCGCACCCTCGTCGAGGTCGGCCGCATTGCGGTATGTAGAGGAATCCAGTTGGCGAACCGATGGTGGCAAGTCAGCCGACCAGGACGGCCGTGCCGGACAATTGAGATTGCCAGTGGCGATCACAACATTGCGCGCCCTGAGTGTGCCATGGAGCGTCGCCACGAGATAGAGCCCATTGTCTCTCGTCAACTCCTGGACTGGCGTCTCGGTTCTCACCGGCAAGCCGTGCCGCTTGGCGTAGCTCTCGAGATAGGCAACGAACTCCTGTTGCGTACTCGCACCCCAAGGATCCGGCCCATCAAAGGAATCGCCGGGAAGTACGGAGCGTATTCTTGGCGAATTCAGCCGAAACGAGTCCCACCGCTGCGTGCGCCATGTCTCGCCGATCCGATCCCGCTCAAGGACCAGATGATCGCGGGCTTGCTGTGTCAGGAAGTAGCTCACGCCGAGGCCCGCTGAGCCGGCGCCTATCACAATGGCATCAAGGATCCCGCTCATGCTCGCCCCGATCGTCAATATCCGTCGCTGGACCTCGGACCGTCACAGCCTGATGACTGTGCTCGCGTCTCCGTTCAGCAGTCGCTTCAGGTGAAAGCTGGCAAGCCGGTCCTCCGGGTCACGGCCAACCAGGGCGGCGAACGAAGCAACTGCATGGCAATCGCCGGCCTCCAGCTCTTCGAAAGCCCTCAAGTACGCCTGTGTTTCTCCGCTTGCACATTTTTCGGGATTAAGCGGCTCGAAAGCGCGGATCGGCTCACTCCGGCCCCTAAGCAGGAGATCACCCACTGGGCGGCCGCAGAAGTGCTGCGCCATGGCGGCGATAGCGCCGCTCACGCAAACTCGAGAGCCCAACGTCTTGTTGGCCGCCTGCAAGCGAGCGGCAATATTGATGGTATCGCCATAAGCGCTGTAGTCGAAAAATCTTCCTCCGCCGAAATTGCCGACGACGGCGCTTCCGACATGCGCGCCAATCCGGGTGTGGCCGACCTCTATTGCTTTTTCTCTCCAGTGCTCGCGGAAGGAGCACGCGAAGGCGTCGAGTTCGAGCGAACAGGCAATGGCGCGCCTGGCATGGTCCGGTTGATCGGTCGGAGCTCCGAAAAGAACATGGAGTGCGTCGCCGATTATCTTTGCCACAGTTCCTTCATGGGCAAACACGATGTCGGTCATGCCCACAATGTAGTCATTGAGCAGCGGTCCAAGCACGTTTGGTTCAATCGCCTCCGCTAGCGTGGTGAAGCCGGTCAAGTCGGTAAAGAGTGAAGCCACCTGTCTTCGCGCGCCACCGAGTTCGAGGGCGTCGGCACTGCTTGCCAGACGATCGGCGAGGTTGGGGGAGAAGTAACGCGACAGAGACGCACGGGCCTGTTCGGCCGCCGCTTGCCGGCGCTGGGCCTCGCGCATAGCTTCCACGTGGTGGATCGTCTTGGCAATTGTCGCGTCCAAATCGGAAAAATCGATCGGCTTGGTGACGAAGTCGTAGGCGCCGCGGTTCATCGCGGTCCGGATGTTTGCCATGTCACTGTAGGCGGACACGATGATCGTGGAGAGGTTCTCGCCCCTTTCCCGAAGCTTCGACAATAGCGACAGGCCGTCCATGCGTGGCATGTTGATATCGCTCAGCACCACATCAACGTCTTCGTGATCAGCCAGTATAGTCAACGCCTCAACGCCGTCGCGGGCAAAAAGAAAACGCAAAGCGCCGTCGCGGATTTGTCGCCGGAACTTCTGGATGAGCAGGATCTCCAAATCCGGCTCATCGTCTACAACGAGTATGCTGATGCTCATGTGAAGCGCCCAATGCGCGTGTCAATTTCTTCTCTAAGTGCTGTGAAGTCGATCGGCTTGGTCAACAGTGCTTCGGCGCCGCCGTCCAGGGCTTCCTGTCTCGTCTGCGGGTCGCCATAGGCAGTGATCATGATCACCGGAACGTCTGGCCGGATCCTGCGCGCCTTCGGCAATAGCTCGAGTCCGCTCATGCCCGGCATATTGATATCCGACAGGATGAGAATGAGTGTGACGTCCCCCGCATCGGCGATCCGCTCGAGGGCAGTTGGCGCTGAGTGCGCAAACTCCATCTGGAAGCGACCGCTGCGCAAATCACGACGGAACTGCTGGCGAAACAGTTGCTCAATGTCTGGTTCGTCGTCGACTACCAGGATGAGAAGGCTCATGCACCGGCCTCCGAAATTGGGGTGGCGGCAATCCGGGGCAGTTGGATGCGAAACTCTGTGTACCGACCAATTTCTGTTTCTACTTCGATCGAACCGCCGTGCTGTTTGACAACAATATCGTGGCTGAGGGACAGTCCGAGTCCTGTCCCCTCGCCAGCAGGCTTGGTCGTGAAAAAGGGATTGAACATCCTCTCCCTCACATCGGCCGGAATCCCGAGGCCGTTGTCGCGGATAATGATCTCCACACTGTCGCCGAGGTTGCGGGTGATCGCCGCCAGAGTCGGCTCGTATCCGTCATCTGTCTCGCAAGCCGCACGCCGTCTCGTTGCGTAAAAACCGTTTGAAATGAGATTGAGAAGGACGCGTGTGATCTCTTGGGGGTAAAGGTCAACTTCGCCGGCGGCCGGATCGAATGATTTATGCAGCGTTATATTAAAGCCCTGCTTCTCAGCACGGGCACCATGATAGGCGAGGTTGAGGCTCTCCTCCACGAGAGCGTTGATGTCGGCCAAGCGGTGCTCACCCGTTCCCTGCCGCGAGTGCAGGAGCATGTTCTTGACGATCGAATCAGCACGCATGCCATGCTGAATAATTTTTTCGAGATTGCTCCTGAGCATCGCGACGAGCTCGTCAATCTCCTTACGCACCGGGCCCTCGGTCACTGCGTCGTCGAGCGCGTGCTGCAGGTCCTCGAGCAGTTCAACTGAGATCGCCGAAAAATTGTTGACGAAGTTCAGCGGATTTTTGATTTCGTGGGCAATGCCAGCGGTGAGCTGCCCGAGCGAGGCGAGCTTCTCCGTCTGGACCAATCTGTCCTGGGCGGCCCGCAGATCCTGGAGCGAGCGCGACAGTTCCTCGGTTCTCGCCTGCACCTCCTCGAATAAGCGGACATTTTCAATTGCGATCACCGCCTGGTCGGCGAAGGTCGATGCCAACTCGATCTGCTTGTCTGTGAATGGCCGCATGCTCGAGCGGGTCAACGCGAGGACGCCGATCGGGCTTCCTTCACGCAAGAGCGGCACCCCGAGCACAGTGCGAAAACCGCCAAGTCTTTGCCCCTCGAGCATCTCGTATTCCGGGTCATCGAGAACATCGGCGACCTGAACCGGCCGGACTTCAAGCAGCGTCCGCCCAACTATGCTGCCGCGCCCGGGCTCCAGCGGAAGTGCACGAAGGTATTGACCGAATTCCTGCGACCAACCATAGCTGGCGACCGGAAAGTGCGCGTCACCCATCGGCCGGGTCATCGTCGCCATGTCCGCGTCGCAAAGACGGGCAGCAGAGGACACCAGAGCATCCAAAACCCCCTGCAGATCGAATGCGGAACGGCTGATGACCTTCAGCACCTCGGCTGTAGCAGTCTGCTGCTCCAGCGCCTCGGCTAGGTCAGCGGTCCGTGCCTTCACCTCGTCGAACAACCGGACGTTTTCAATCGCTATGACCGCTTGGTCAGCAAAGGTCTGGAGAAGATCGATCTGTTTTTCGGTGAAAGGCTTGACTTCAGTCCGGCGGATGACAAGACCACCAATTGCTTCCTGTTGCCGCAGCAGCGGGGCTGCCAGGATGGTGCGATGCCCCATCCTTACCGCCATATTGTGGCCGTCCGGATATTCGTCGGCCTCAGTCGTCAGGTCGGGCACATGAAGCGGCTTGCAGTCCAGCACCGCCCGCCCGGTCACCCAGTGTCGTGATACCGGCCAAGCAGCGAAATCGATCGGTATCGGCCCATGATGCGCCCTCAGATAGAGTGTCTCTCCATCCTTCAGGAAAATAGCCGCATCATAAGCCTCGCAAAGCCGCACGGCCGATTCGACAAGCGTATCGAGAACGGCCTGGAGATCGAAGGCTGACCGGCTGATGACCTTGAGGACATCCGCTGTTGCAGTCTGCTGCTGTAGCGATTCCTTCAGCTCGAGATTCCGTTTCTCCAAATCGGTGAACAGCCGAACATTCTCGATCGCTATGGCGGCCTGTTCTGCGAAGGTCTTGAGGAGTTCGACCTGGCGGGCCGGGAATACTCCTGGTTGCGTCCGCGCCACCACAATGCTTCCGATCGGATTTCCTTCGCGCGTGATCGGCACCGCCACCAGACTGCGGTAGTTCGCCCCTTGGGCACTCAGCGTCCGGTGAGCTCGATACTTGGAATCGACGACGCGATCGGGTATCTGCTCTACAGATCGGCTAAGGATTGAACGTCCGGCGGCACTGCCTCGATCGGGTGGGGCCGGAAACATTGCGCGCACGGCTTCGACGCCTTCCGCCTCCAGCCTATGATACGCTACAAAGTGCAGCAGTTCGCCGTCATAGCGGAATACGTGACAGAACTGTGCGCCGCAAAGTCGGGCGGCGCTAAGCGCGATGGCGTCGAACACCGGCTGCACGTCGGTTGGCGAAGTCGAGATGACGCGCAGGATTTCGCTTGTTGAAGTCTGCTGCTCGAGCGCCTCGGTGAGCTCTCGGTTGCGCGCCTTCGCCTCGTCGAACAGCCGGACGTTCTCGATGGCGATCACCGCCTGATCGGCGAATGTTCGCAGGAGCTCCACCTGCCGCTCGGGAAAGGATCCGGCGACACTTCGAGTGACGGCGATCGATCCGATCGGGCGTCCGTTCCGCAAGAGCGGCACGCCAATGGCACTGCGGTAAGCCACGATCTTGGCGAGAGGGAGCATCTGATAATCAGGGTCGGCAAAAACGTCGGAGATCTGCTCGACGACGCCGCTGATAAAGGCTCGGCCCGTGACGTTGCCTCTATTTGGTTGCTGCGGAAACTTGGCGCGAACCGCTTCGATTCCCTCGCGTGAAATGCCGTGATAAGCAACCGGATGTAAGAGCTCTCCGTCGAACTGAAATACGAAGCAGAATTCTGCCGCGCATAGCCTTGCTGCGCTCTCCGCTATCGCGTCGAACACCGGCTGCACGTCCTCGGGCGAGGTTGAGATCACACGCAGAATCTCGCTCGTCGCGGCCTGCCTTTCGTTGGCCTCGGCGAGCTCGCGCTTCAGCAGATTTACTTGACGTCTCAAGCGGAGGCCCGAGACCGCCATGTCCGCCCCCCCAGCTTTCCAGCGACGAGTCTTAGCGAAGACTCCCAACGTTCCTCGCTCGGCATGCCAGTAATCAGAAAATCAACTTTCGCAGATCGAAGAGCATACCCTATCTGACCAGCGGTGACGAGAATTAGCTCATGCTTGCGTTTAGCTTCGCCTAGGTGTCTATGGCGGCATTTGATGGCTCATTTGTTTTCCAGGAATGGAAGATGCACAATGGGGCAGCTTCCTCACGTTCTCGCAGTTCAGTTCAGGCCAGTATTGTGCTCTCGAGCGCCGACTTCTTTTGCGCGCAAGACTTTCTTGGACAGATGCCGGTAACACTCGTTTCGCAGACCGCAGTGGCGGAATAGCAAAACTCCGAGTTGCTACGTCGCCCAGAACGGCTTCACGCCGGTAATCCCGCCTTCAGCAGGCCTTGCCGGAACAGTTCCAATTGCTCCGGCCGCTCCAGAAGCAAGCCTCGCCTGATGAAATCCTCTGTCGAAAAATCAGGGCATCTTTGGAGTAGTTGCGCCTTCGCGGTCTCGGTCGCATTCGTGTTGCCGGCCTGCGCGTAGCAGGCGACCAGGCGAGCGCAGGTAAACGGGCCGGGATTGGGGAGTTCCTTGAGCGCCGCCGCAGCGTCCTCATAGCGGCCGAGGATATAGAGCGCATTGCCAAGCGCCGCGCTGTACCATGGAGGAGGAAACGGGTTCAAGCGGTAACCCTCGTCGATCCATTCCATGGCCTCTTGCAGCCTGCCGCGACGCGCAAGCAGGCCGCCCATCTGAACCAACGTGTTTGCATCATTCGGATTGAGCTGATGAGCACGGCGATAATGTCTCTCCGCCAGTTCGAATTCCCTGCGGTTGACATGAATGAGCGCCAGCAAGCGCTGGCAGCCGCTTTCCCCTTCGTCGAGCGCGACCGCCTGCCGCGCAAGGGCGAGCGCCTCGTCGAGGATAGGTGGGGGCGCGTTGGCGTAGCCATTGAGCGCAATCGTGGCGAGGGCCAAGTGGGCGTATGCCAGCGCGAACTGCGAATCGCGCTCAACTGCGGCCAAGAACATCTCCCGGGCCTGCCGATTGTCGTCGGCGCCGTAGCCGCGCATGTGCACAAGCCCGCGCAGGTAGAATTCGTAAGCTGCAAGGCTGGTGGTCGGCTTGCGCATGACCTGGCGAAGATCGGCGCTCTCGATCTGCCCGATGAGGGTCGAGACGATCATCCGCGTTACATCGTCCTGAACCGCGAAGATGTCAGTCACATCGCGGTCGTAATGCTCCGACCACAGGTGCGTTCCGCTGGCGCACTCGATCAATTGCGCAGTGATGCGTATCCGCTCACCCGAACGGCGAATGCTGCCCTCGACGAGATACGTGACGCCCAGCTTTCTGCCGATCTCCCTCAGCAGCGTATTCTTGCCACGAAACCGGAAGGACGAGTTGGCGGCGATGACGGAAAACGAGCGAAATCGTGCGAGGCCGCCGATGATGTCTTCGGTGATGCCATCGCTGAAAAAGCTCTGGTCTGGCGAGCTGCAGAGATTTTCGAACGGCAACACGGCGATCGAGGTTCGCGCAGGTACAAAGGATGCCGACGGCGCGGCTACTGGCGCTTTCTTCCAACGCCAGACGTGAGCGGGTTTGGCGATGTTCTTGAGCAAAATCTCGCCGCCGTCGAAAAAAGCCGTCCGGCACTTTCCCCCAAGCTGGCGATGTACGACATCGGCGATGCATATTCCTCCCGGTTCGGCCGATGCCTCCAGCCGGGCAGCAACGTTGACACCGTCCCCCAGCAGGTCGTCTCCTTCGATCACGACATCGGCGAGATTGACGCCGATACGAAGGACAATGCGCTCGTCAGACGGGAGCTCCTTCTGATCGTGCGCCAGTTCTCTTTGCAGCGATATCGCGCATTCCACAGCGTCGATTGCCGAGTTGAACGCGACCAGCGCTCCATGAGCTTCGCGATACGGCCGCCGTGTGCGTCGATAATTGGACAGAATATGCAAGCCTGCAGTCGCTTTATTGCGTCAAGGGTACGGCCCTCGTCGGCTTCCATCAGGCGCGACGAGCCGACGATATCCGTAGCCATAATGGCTGCAAGTCGCCGTTCGATACGCCCCTTCGTCATCGGTCTCTCCGCGCCTCGCGCATTTTAGCTTTTAATCATGGACCGAGGAAGGCGCTTGCTGGAGGCCCGCGCCAGGTCTTGACAAAGTTAGACCTGATGGAACGAGTCTGGCCGGATACGATTGTAGCGGCCCCCCGCCATGCCTGCCGAACTGATGCTCATTGGAACGGCGGTGGGACGGCAGCGTAATAAATTGAAGTAGCCGCTCAATTTGCACGACAAGTATTCTGACGTATTACGAACAAACACTGAACGCAGGTAACCCATACTTACGATGGGCGAAGAACAGTGGGTGAACCGGATGGCTACTTTCTTCCAATCGACATCAAGTGCAGTTCCACGGCACGCTGCCCGCGTCTGCCATAGGCAGGCGCGTCAGCCAACAAAGACATCCCGCACATGGTCGAAAGCGCGAGCTACGGCGTTGCGCCGCGGTCCGCAGAATCGGTCTGCTCGAGACGGAATCGGAATGAGCAGGGCGCGCCAAAGGGACGTTGCCGCCGTCGCAAGACCTCTGAAGCTTCGCACCCATAGCTGATTTGCACCGTGACCATAGCGAGTGGTGCCGTGGCGTGATAGGTGTTGGACTTGGATCAAGCCCAGCATTCACCTGAACGCCTATCAAAGGACAGATGCCATGGGAGACCAGATTCGCCCGCTGCAACCAGGGGAATACGCGCCCGCCTTCACGCTTCCGTCGGCAAATCAAGAAGGAACGGTTTCTCTCGCCAGCCTCCACGGTCACCCGTTTCTGATCGCCTTCTTCCGCGGGTTACACTGCCCGTTCTGCCGGCGTCAGGTGGGACAGCTCGGTGGCTTGCAGCCTGCCCTGCGCGCCGCGGGGGTGGAAACTGTTGTCGTGATGAACACGCCGGTGGAGCGCGCGCGCATATATTTCCGGCACCGGCCGACGCCGGCCGTGCTCCTCTGTGACCAGGATTGCTCCACACACCGGGCCTTTGGCGTACCGCGCGCCGAGTTCCTGCCCGAGGACAGCCGCGAACAGCCTGTATGGCCCTATCGGGCAAGCATGGAGCAATTCGAGGCCGCTCGCATTAACCCGACGGGCGAATTGCCGGAAGCGCTACATCCAATGGCGGCCAATACCGTGCTCAACACCCAGGACGACTTCGAGCTTAATGAAGTTGATCATGCCATCGTGGTAAGCCACGCCACACAGCTTGTCGGGCACTTCCTCATCGACGCCGACGGCATCGTTCGCTGGGTGCATATTGAAGCGCGGGACGGGCCGAACAGCCTCTCCATTTTTCCAAACGCGGCGGAGATGCTCGCCGCCGCCGGCAGCCTCCGACGCTGAAGGCCGCACCTCTGACATTCGTCAGGCAAACGACCAAAAGCCGCTGTCAGTTATTACAATCGGATCAAATGCACTTCCGCTGGGCCGAAAGTGAGAGTTTCGGCCGACTTCAGGCGAACTTTCGCACCGGGTCGATCTTACACCTCCCACGCAGGGGCTGCGTGGCTGCGAGAATCCGGTTCGGCCTGACACTCTGAAATCGCGAAAACGATCCCAATCTTCGCAGCGGCTTTGGTGGTGGGGGGACGGATGCTCCCCTCTCGCGCCCCCGAAACTCGTGGATGGGCCGTAATGGACAGTGACCTCGAGAGCCAGCTTCGCGCCTCAGCGGACGCATGCTACAGCGCCGGGATCATCGCGTCGAGCCGGCGCAGCGCGCCGGGTTGCGGACCTTCACTGCGCCCCGCGGGTACAATGAGGCGCGGACTTCTCCATCTACTCCGGCGTAGCGACGGCGTGAGCACTGGAGTCCTGCTCAGGGCGTCTGAAGGCAATCACGAAAGTCAGTGCCGCCGCGCCGAGCGAAAAGAAGGCGGCAAGGCCAAACATATGTAGCCACGAGAAAGCAGCCGCTATGCCGGCGAGCACGGAGCCGAGCGCGCCGATGCCGTCCATAAGCACGAAGGCTAGACCGACTGTCGTGCCTTCGCGGTGGCCCGTGACGTCGATCGCCGCCGCGAGGACGGCCGCTCGGATCGAATCCAGCGCGGCGACGGCGACTGCCATTGCTGCCAGCATGATCCAGAGTGACGGCTGAAAGACAAGCGCAGCGCTGGCGAGCCCTGCCGTTAGATTGCCAACGATCAGGACCGGTCTGCGCCCCACGGTATCGGAGACCCTACCCGCCCATGGCTGCGCTAGTGCGCCTACAACCAGCAATGCGGAGAAAGTGAAGCCCGCTGCCGCCGCTGTAAAGCTGTGTGCCGCCACGAGGTAGAATGGAATCATGCCGAGGAGCGCCATCGACGCCATATTGTACAGGCATATCATCAGTACGACACGCAGGCCGTTGCCCTGACGCCATGTATTCAGGAAGTCCAGGATATCCTGCTGGCGTATGCCCTTCCGCTCGACGCGCGGGATTGCGCGAGCGACGGGCAAGAAGCAGACTCCCAAGACCAGCGTCGGCAGCGCCGAAATCGCAAGCGCAGCCCGCCAGTCGAAATACAGAAAGAGGATACCGGCAGAGAGAGGTGCCAGCACTTCGGCCACCGAACCGCCAATCGCATGAACTCCGAGAGCCTGCGCACGCCCATCTTTGCTCTCGTGAGCCAACACGCCGGCAGCAATCGGATGCCAGGCTGCATTGCCCATTCCGGCCACGGCAAGCAGAATTGCCAGATCCCAATAACCCCGAGCCATGGCGGCCAACGCATACCCGACGGCGACCCACCAAAAGGTGACGAGGAGCAAGCGCCCCCGGTTTGAGGCGTAGTCAGTAAGGATCCCTGCCGGCAGATAGCCAAGCGCGCCGCCGATGTTGACGATCGTGAATAGCAGGCCAACCTCGGTCGGAGAGAGACCCATGGCCAGACCGACAGTCGGCACAACCAGCCACAGCGAGGCAATGGGCCAATCGTTGGCGAGATGGCCGACGGTGAACCAGGTCAGAAAGGCGGTCCGTTTCATGGCGACTAGCTCTCCTGCAGATGCACCGGGCTGGTCACGGCGCATCTGGAAATTATTAGCGGATTTCGCTATGTCTGCCTGTCGACGGAAAGCTGACATGCATCGAGAAAGCGTCAAAACCGATGACCGACCCGGAACGCGTTTCACCGCAACTATCCGCAGTGGCACGACCTCGATACCTGGGTGAAATAAACAGTCAGGAGCCCGGTGAAAACCATGGTTGGCACAACCATGACTTCGGGCAACTTATCTCGGCGTCATACGGATCGATGTATGTCGCCACTCCGAACCGCGTGCTTTTGCTTAGCCCCGCGATGGCGATCTGGATTCCACCGGACGCCGAGCATTGGATACGGTACGTTTCGGCCAACGAGATGCTCTATGTCGATGTGAATCGACAAGAGGCGAGCAAGCTCGGCGCGCAGAGCCGGATCGTGAAAATGACGCCACTTCTGAACGCCTTGATGCTCGCCACAATGCCGGAGCTTGTACCCAGCCGGACGGAATGCCACACCGACGCGCTTCACGATCTGCTTCGTCATGAGATTCTCGCTGCCAGCGACTTACCGCTCTCGATCATTATGCCGCTGGACAAGCGAATTCGTGGCATTGCCCAGGAGGCCTTGAACAATCCCGGCCTGGCCAGTTCGGTCGAAACGTGGCTTGCGAATGCTGCTGCTAGCCGCAAGACCGTCGAACGATTGTTCATCGCCGAAACCGGCATGCCGCCCGCGCGGTGGTTGAGGCATGCGCGCCTCCTTCACGCCATATCGCAGATTGCTGCCCGCGCGAAGATCAGTTCAGTGGCGTTAGACCTGGGTTACGAGTCATCAAGCGCCTTCACCTACATGTTCCGCAGGACGCTTGGCATGAGCCCGAGCAGTTTGTTAGGGAACACTAGAAAGCGCCGTGGCCTGACCAGCTAGCAACGATCAGGCAATGAGACGTGTCAGACCCGATGGCTACTTTGGGGTCGATTCTTTGCGCTGCCCCATATCGCCTTCTCGTGCAGGCTTAGAGGTTGCCGACTGATCCTTGTCCGGTGGCGGCGGGCAGCCGATGAGAGAGATAGTCGCGCATCTGGCGAAGTGCATCTTCGCGCGTCAGACCCTCCGACTGCAGGCCCAGGCGCAGCCACAGCCCGTCAATTAGTGCTGTGATGCCAAGAACGGCGGCCTCGCATTCGTCCTCCGGCAGGAGGTGGACCAGTGCCGATAGCAGGTTTGATCGCATCCTGGCATGAATTACCTTTTGTATGCGCGCTAGCTGCGGGTCACGCGGCACCTCGGCGCAGAGCGATAGCCAGGCATGACAGATGGACGGCTGAAAGAAGCGTTCCTCGAAGTTACCTTCGATGATTGCTTCCAGTCGTTCCAAGGGGGTGGCGGCCCGGTTTAAGCGCGCCACCACGGCATCCTTCAAGGCGGCGTTCGCCTCGCGCATCGCATGCTCGAACAGTTCCTGCTTGTTGGCGAAGTAGTGCAGCACGATGCCCTTCGATGCGCCTGCTTGGGCGGCGACCTTCTCCAGTGTTGCCCCCGCCATGCCTTCGCGCTGCAGAACCTCGAACGCCGCCCGTCTGAGTTCACGTTTTCGGATCTCGCTGATCCTGGTCAGTTTCATTTTTTGCCCTCACTTTCGTCCACATTTGACAAACTTTCCGGAAAGATCAATAATTGACCCATGGGTCAATAAAATGACCGATGGGTTAAAAGGGGGAACACGATGAAACGATCTTTGAAGGCCGGGGCTGCGGCGCTTACCCTCCTTGCCATGGCCGCCCCTATGTCTGCGGCGGAGCGGGAGAGTTGCAAAACCGTGCGCATGGCTGAGCCGGGGTGGAATGATCTCGCCTTTACGACCGGGGGGCGCGGTGACCTTGCTGAAGGCGCTGGGTTACGACGCCAAGAGCCAGCTTCTCGGCATCGACGTCATCTACACGAGCCTCAAGAGCAAGGACCTCGATGTCTTTCTCGGCTATTGGGACCCCCCCATGGTCGCCTACTACAAGCCGTACAAGGAGGATGGCTCGGTCGAGATGGTTCGCACCAATCTCGAGGGTGCCAAATACACCTTCGCCGTTCCCACTTACGTCTGGGACGCTGGCGTCAGGGATTTTTCCGACCTGCAGAAGTTCGCCGATAAGTTCGAACGGAAGCTCTACGGCATCGAGCCAGGTTCGAACCAGTTGATGCTCGACGCAATCAATGATCCGGCCCTCGGCCTCGATGAATGGGAAGTGGTGGAGTCGAGCGAGCAGGGCATGCTCTCGGAAGTGGTCCGCCGGACACGCAACAAATCGTTCATCGTTTTCCAGGGTTGGGCACCGCACCCGATGAACACCGTCTTCGACATGAAGTATCTGACGGGCGGCGACAAGTTCTATGGCCCGAACTTCGGCGCGGCGACGGTCTCCACCCAGGTGCGCAAGGGCTACGGGCTGGAGTGCCCCAACGTCGCGAAGCTGTTGAGCAACCTCGTCTTCGATGTCGACTACGAGAACCGCGGCATGTCCTACATCATGAACGATGGAATGGAACCGGAAGAAGCCGCTCTGAAATCGATAAAGGACGAGCCAAAACGGCTGGAAACCTGGCTGGCCGGAGTGTCGACTTTCGACGGCCAAGCGGGCCTTGCCGCGGTGAAGACGGCGCTCGGCCTGTGATTTGCAGCGTCGAGGACGATTGGCATCGCCGCAAGCAGCGCGTCGAATTGCCAGGGGGGAGGCCGATCGCTTTCGTCGATAGCGGCGGAAGCGCCCCGGCGCTTCTGCTGCTGCACGGCTTTTCCGACACCAGTCGCAGCTTTTGCGCGCTTGAGCCCTTTCTTTCCGGCTATCGCCTGATCATTCCCGATCTTCCCGGACACGGTCACTCCGCTATGGGCGACGGGGTGCGCGTCAGCGATTTTGCCGCAAGCGTTGAGCAGTTTCTGGCGTTTCTCGGCATTTCGCAGATCGCGGTCATCGGTCATTCCATGGGTGCAATGACGGCGATCGAAATTGCCGCTCGTCGACGCGATGACGTGAGCGCGCTGGTGCTCCTGTCTGCAAGCCTGACGCCCAATTTTGGCAGCAGCAGTCCACTCACGCGCGAAATCCGCGCACTTCGCGATCCGATAGACCCTGCCGGGCAATTTCTCCGTGGGTGGTATTCCTGCACTCGGCCGGTCGAGCCCGGTTTTCTTTCGAAGATGAAAAGGGACGCAGCCGCCATGCCGGCGGCCGTTTGGCACGGCATCCTGGAGGGCTTCGCCGAGACCGATCTCCGGCAAACCGCGATGCGGGTGACCGCGCCGGTGCTCTGTATCGGTGGATCGGCTGATCCGCTCTTTGACGGCTCGCATCGTGAAGCACTTGCACAGGCATTCCCCTCAGTGCGGTCCATCACACTCGAGGGATATGGACATAATCCGCATTGGGAAGATCCGCAGAGAGTTTCCGCGCTTATGGTCTCGTTCTTGCGGAGGCAAGAATAGCCTTACCGCGGACCAGCAGAGCTCCGCCACAGAAACCGATGGCTGCTTTGGGTCCGACTCTTCGTACTGCCCTGAATCCTCATTCCGAGAACCTGCACCCCCCTCCGAGAGCGGCCGCTCCACGAAAGCTTCGATCGCGCGAATATGGGCTGTTGGGTTTTGTCGCCAAGCATGGCGCTTGGGTCGCTGCGGCGCCCACCACGGGCGTCAGTGCCGCGCGAGCGGCTTAGTCCATGGCTCGAATTGCGTCAGAGCGCTTCTTCGCGCTCCTGATCCGGGCGTCGTCCCGTGGGCTGGAACGATTAAGTACTTGCACGACTGCCGTGTTCACCTAGACACGTAAAGGGCTTGCCTTCAATTACTGCCCCACGCCCCCATCAGCATATCGAGAAATCTCTCCGCTGCCGGCGAGAGGGTGCCGCCACGGCGGCGGACCACGCCGATGGTACGCGATATCTCGGGATCGCCAATCGGGCGCGTGATCAAGAACGGATGGTCATCCTGCGGGGTCGCCATGCGCGGTAGGACCGAAATTCCGAGGCCGGCCTCCACCAGACCGAGGGAGGTGGACAGATGGGTCACCTCGTAGAACCAGCGGAGCTTGATGTTCGATTTTGCCAAGGCCGCGTCAAGCAAGGTTCGGTTGCCACTCGATCGATGAACGGTAATCAGATGGTAGGGTTCAAGCTCTGCCCAGCCAACCGCGGGTTTGGCGGCAAGCGGGTGATCCTTGCGCGCTGCCAGCACGAAAGGGTCTTCCACGAGCCGGTCGAAGATCAAGTCCGGATCCGATGTGCCCATGATATTTATGCCGAACTCCACCTCACCGCGTGCCACGGCTTGAAGACCGTCGGTCGCCGGCAGGTCGAGGATGCGAAAGCGAATGTTGGGGTACTCCTCGTTGAACTGGCGAATGACGGTCGGCAGGAAGTAGAATGCTGCGGTAGGGAGGCATGCGATCGTGACCAATCCGCCTCGATTGGTACCGACGTCGCGTACGGCGAACAAGGAACCGTCGAATTCCTCCAACATGCGCCGCACGAGCGGAATGAGCTCTGTTCCGAGCGCCGTCGACGACACATGCCTCGTCGTTCGCTCCAGCAGGGGCGCTCCAATCGCCTGTTCCAGTTTTTGGATCCGGCGGCTCAAAGCGGGCTGCGACAGATGCAACGCATCGGCAGCACGATGAAAGCTCTCCAACTCGACCACGCTCAAGAACGCTCTAAGGTCAAGGATCTCGCAATTAATGCTCATCTTGCATCATTTTCCCAATTCTTAGCATTTCACAAATCAACCGTACTTCCGATAATTGGATCAACCAGGCCGATTGATACGGCGATGGCATAATTCCAATGGAAGCACAAGCGATGAACGACCTGCTGGCGATCCCTTGCGTCCTGATGAGAGGCGGCACCTCGAAAGGTCCGTTCTTCCTGGCAAGCGATCTCCCTACGGATGCCAGCGAGCGGGACAAGATTCTGCTGTCGGTCATGGGTTCGGGTCACCCGTTGCAGATCGACGGTATTGGTGGCGGCAACCCGGTCACGAGCAAGGTGGCCATCGTCGGGCCTGCCACCATCCCTGGTGCTGACGTGGATTACCTCTTTGCCCAGGTGCGGATCGACCAACAGATCGTCGACACCTCACCGAACTGCGGCAACATGCTTGCTGCGGTTGGCCCTTTCGCCATCGAGGCGGGTCTCGTTGCGGCCCGAGGGGAAACGACGCTCGTCCGCATCCACAACGTCAACACCGGCAAGATGATCGAAGCCGAAGTTCCCACTCCAAACGGTAGCGTTTCCTATCTCGGTGAAGCTGCGATCGACGGTGTACCGGGCAGCGCAGCGCCGATCGCGCTGACCTTCACGGACGCAGCCGGCGCGCGTACCGGACAGCTCTTCCCCACCGGCAAGCCAGTCGACTTGATCGATGGTGTGGCGGTCACCTGCATCGACTGCGCCATGCCGATGATGTTGATCGAGGCAGACTCGATCGGCGCAACCGGCTTCGAGACGACGGCCCAGCTCAATGCCGATAAGACGCTGCTTGACCGTTTGGAGAAGCTGCGCATCGCGGCCGGAGAACGGATGGGCCTTGGCGACGTGCGCAACCAGGTGACCCCGAAGCCCGTACTCATTTCCCGACCCAAGTCAGGAGGGGATGTCAACGTACGCTATTTCATGCCGCATCAATGTCACCCTTCGCTGGCGACAACCGGCGCTGTCGGAATTGCCACTGCCTGCATCAATGAAGGCACGGTTGCTTCCCTTCTCGTCGGCACGCGCAAAACGCCGGTGGTGCTTTCGATCGAGCACCCGAGCGGCCACCTGGACGTCAAGCTTCATGAAAGGGACGGCAAGGTCGTTGCCGGCATCCTTCGCACCGCCAGGCGGCTGTTCGAAGGACATGTCTTCGCTAAACCTGTCACGCAACTGGGTTGCGCGGCATAATGATCGTGGCCGCCGGGAGGGCGCCACCAAACAGGAGGAAATATCATGCACAAGCTCATGCTCGCCCTCGCGGCAACCGTCGCCTTTGCCGGCTCGGCGTTGGCGGATCCCGTCCGCATCAGCGTCGGTTCTTATAATCTCAACAATCTTCCGTTTCCGGTTGCACAGGGGCTCGGTCTCTATGAGAAGGAAGGCCTGGAGGTGACGGTGGAGAACTTTGCATCGGGCGGTTCGAAGACGCTTCAGGCGCTCATTGCCGGCTCGACGGATATCGCCGTCGGCTTCTACGACCACACCATCCAGATGCAGTCTCAGAACAAGGCCGTCGTGGCCTTCGTGCAACTCGCTCGCAACTCCGGTCTTGTGCTGGCAGGCGGAAGGGAGAGCACGTTCGACCCAGCAAAGCCTGAAACGATCAAAGGCGCGAAGATCGGGATTACCTCACCGGGCTCGTCTTCCGACTTCTTCGTTCGTTATTACCTGCAACGCAATGGACTGTCCGCAGACGACGTCTCGCTGATCGGCGTCGGCTCCGGGTCCGCCGCCGTCGCGGCGCTTGAGCAAGGCAAGGTCGACCTGCTCGTCAACTACGACCCCGCGGCCACCTTCATCGAAGCCAAGGGTGTCGGCAAGATCCTGATCGACGGGCGCAGCGACGAGGGCGCCAAGGCGATCTATGGCGGGATCTACCCGACCTCGGTCCTCTATGCCACAGAGAGCTATATCGAGGAGAATCCGGAGACCATCCAGAAGGTCACCAATGCAACGGTCAAGGCGCTCGAGTGGATGAATAGCCACTCCGCGGAGGAGATCGTCGAAAAGCTGCCGAAGGAGTTCATCTCCGGCGATCGCGAAACTTACATCAAGGCGGTCGAGAACGCGAAGGCGATCTTCTCTAAGGACGGGCGGATCAACGAGGAAGATATCAAGACTCCCCTCGCCGTCTTGAGAAGCTTCAACGAAAAAGTCGCCGCGGCTGAAATCGACCTTACGAAAACCTACACGAACGAGTTCGTCGGCAAGGTCGCGAACGTCGCCGCCAACTGACAGGAGGAGGTCATGGCATTGGCCGTAGTGAAAACCGCACCCCCGACGGACAGTCCGCATCAACAAAAGTCGATGGTTTCCCTCGACTCGGTCACCATGGCCTTCGGCGCCTACGTGGCCGTGCAGGATGTGAACCTGAGTGTTGCCGATGGCGAGTTCCTCGCCATCGTTGGCCCCACCGGCTGCGGCAAGAGCACAATACTCAATGCGATTGCCGGCCTCTTGAAACCAGCCAGCGGCACCGTTTCGATCGATGGTCAGCCGGTGCGCGGGATCCAGAACGACATCGGTTATCTGTTCCAGCAGGATGCATTGCTTCCGTGGAAGACCGCGATCGAGAACGTGGAACTCGGTCCCATGTTCAAGGGTGTCGGCGCTGCCGAACGTCGCGAGCAATCGATGAGATGGCTGGCGAAGGTCGGCCTGAAGGGCTTCGAGCATCGCTATCCGCATCAGCTTTCAGGCGGTCAGCGCAAGCGCGTGCAGATGGCCCAGGCGTTGATTACTGGCCCCAAGGTCATCCTGATGGACGAGCCCTTTTCGGCCCTCGACATCCATACCCGCCATCTGATGCAGAACGAGCTGTTGCGGCTCTGGCAGGAGGAACGGCGCGCCGTGGTGATGATCACGCACGACCTCGAGGAGGCAATTGCTCTTGGTGATCGGGTCGTGGTGCTTGCCGCCGGACCACGCTCGCGCGTGATCGACAGCTTCCCCGTCGGCCTCGAACGCCCGCGCGATGTCGCCGAAATCAAGCTCGATCCGCGTTTTATGGATCTCTATCGCAACATCTGGTCGTCCTTGCGCGGCGAAGTGGAGAAAAGCTATGAACGCCATGACTGAACGATTGATCCAGGCCGCGCTGCTGGTGGCAATTATTGGTGGCTGGCAACTCGGTGTCGCGGCAGGCGTGATCGACGTCTTCTTCTTCCCGGCGCCGGTCGACATCTTCAGCCAGGTGGTATCCTGGGTCTTGGACACCAGCTTCTATAGTCATGTGGCCATCACACTGACGGAAACCGTACTGGGCTATCTGGTCGGAACGGCACTTGGCGTGGCGGCAGGCGTTTGGCTTGGCCTCAGCCGTTCGGCCGCGCGCATTCTGGACCCGTTCATCAAGGGCCTGAACGCGATCCCTCGCGTCGTACTTGCACCTATCTTCGTGCTGTGGCTCGGCCTCGGGCTGTGGTCCAAAGTGGCATTGGCCGTGACGCTGGTCTTCTTCGTCACCTTCTTCAACGCGATGCAGGGTGTCCGTGAAGTGAACCCAGTGGTGTTGTCGAACGCCCGCATTCTGGGAGCCAAGCGGTCGGACCTGCTGCGCCACGTCTATTTCCCGGCAGCAGCGAGCTGGATTCTCTCTTCCCTTCGCACATCGGTCGGCTTTGCCGTTGTTGGGGCGATCATCGGCGAATACCTCGGTTCGTCCGCCGGTCTTGGCTACCTCATCGCTCAGGCGGAAGGCAATTTCGATGCGGTTGGCGTATTTGCCGGCATTCTCATCCTCGCCATCTTCGTGCTGATCATCGACAGCATTCTGGACATGGCAGAGAAACGCCTCATCAAGTGGCGTCCGAGCGCATCCGAACGCCCGGCTTGAAGCGGACCTTCGGCCCGGCACTGGTCAAGCCTATCGAAGCACGTTCTCCCTTCCGGTCATGAAGGGAGAACGTTGGCCCGGGCGGCATTCGATCGGCCAAGTTCACAGCCGCTCGCGAGCTGGGCCAGGTGTCACCGCTGTCCTGCGCTGCACGCGTGTTCAATGGCCGGGCGGGACGACTGTCCGCGCAGGACCACTCTGACCGTCAGGGATGGGGATCCGATGGCGGATGCTGGACTGGTCGCGTGGCTGACGTCAGGCCGCTTGCAGACGAGTGGTTTCCGCCACGCGGCGTCTGCTCACTAATGGTGACGTATGCCGGCTTCGGGGTCGGACCCCGCCACTTCGGCTCCGCCAAGCATGCAGTTGATCTTCACCAGAATAAGTGACTCTAAGCCTTCAGCGGCTTCTCCTGCTTGCGGGGAGTGGCAACCTTTGGGCCTCCATGCCTCAGTGTCGCCGTCAGGATCTCGGCAGCTGCCAGCGCCGCGATCACCGCCGGGCGCTTGTCTTTTACGGTAGCGCCGCCGATGGGGCAGACGAGCCGGTCGAACAGCTCCGGATGCTCCGCCTCGCGGGAAAGCCAGTGCTTGAAGGTGGCCCGCTTCGTCTTCGAGCCGATCATGCCGACGTAAGAGGCGTCGGCGCGGGCGAGCGCCTCCGCAGCGATCAGGAAATCGAGCGCGTGATCATGGGTGAGAACGACGAAGGCGCTGCCCGCCGGCGCGTCGCGGACGACGGCCTCGGGCATCGCGCTGAGGCAGGTTTCGATTCCCGGCACGTCGACTGCCGCAAGCTCGGTTTCGCGCGTATCGACCAGGACCGTCCGGACTGGCGTAAGCGACAGAGCCATGGCGAGCGCATCGCCGACATGGCCGGCGCCGAAGATGTAGACATGCGGCCGGCCGGCGATTTCGCCATCATAGCGCGCGATCAGTGCCGTGCGCCTGTCGTCGTCTACCGGCTTGAAGGAGAGTGCCACGCGCCCGCCGCAGCATTGGCCGATTTCAGGCCCCAGCGGGATTTCCAGCCGAGTTTCCGCAGTCGCCTCCTGAATGAGCTGCCGCGCATGATCGATCGCCATATATTCCAGTTGCCCCCCGCCGATCGTGGCGAAGATGCGATCTTTCGAGACGAGCATCCAGGCATCCGTGTCGCGTGGCGTCGAGCCGGCCGCTCCCGCCACTTCGACGAGGATGCAGGCAGCCTCTCGGGCCAGGAAATCCCGGATGTCCTCTCTGGGCGCCATGTCCCTTACTTATCTCCGTGGGCGCGCGATGCAGCAGCGCGCATGCGCTCGATCGCCATCAGCACCCGTTCCGGCGTCGCCGGCGCATCGATGCGCGGCGGAATACGATAACCCGCAACACTCGCCGCTGCCATGGAAATAGCTTCGAGCACGGAAATGCCCAGCATGAAGGGCGGTTCGCCGACCGCCTTCGATCGGCGGATCGTCTCCTCGCGGTTGACCGACCAATCCGCCAGACGCACGTTGAAGACACGCGGCCGGTCGGAGGCGAGCGGAATCTTGTAGGTGGAGGGCGCATGGGTGCGCAGCCGCCCCTTGGCATCCCACCAGAGTTCCTCGGTCGTGAGCCAGCCCATGCCCTGGATGAAGGCGCCCTCCACCTGACCGAGATCGAGAGCCGGATTGAGAGACCGGCCGACGTCATGGATGATATCGGTGCGCTCGACCCGGTATTCGCCGGTCAGCGTATCGACGCTGACCTCGGAGCACGAGGCGCCATAGGCGTAGTAATAGAACGGTCTCCCCCGCCCCTCGGCGCGATCCCAATGGATTTTCGGCGTCTTGTAGAAGCCGGCAGCCGAGAGCTGGATCCGCGCCGCGTAGGCGGATTTGATAAGCTCGGCGAAGGGGAGACGCTCGGCACCGATCCGCACCGTGTTCGGCTCGAAGGCGACGTCCGCTTCGCTGACGCCGTAGCGTTCGGCCGCGAACTGTATGAGGCGCCCCTTGATCTGCTGCGCCGCGTTCGCCGCAGCCATGCCGTTGAGGTCAGAACCGGAGGAAGCGGCGGTTGCCGAGGTGTTCGGCACCTTGCCGGTCGAGGTCGCCGTTACCTTGATGCGATCAATATCGACCTGGAACTCGTCGGCGACGACCTGCGCGACCTTGGTGTAGAGCCCCTGCCCCATCTCCGTGCCGCCATGGTTCAACTGAATCGAGCCATCGGTATAGACATGGACGAGCGCGCCGGCCTGGTTGTATTCCGTCTTGGTGAAGGAAATGCCGAACTTCACCGGCGTCAACGCAATGCCGCGCTTGATGACCTGGTTCCCGCGGTTGAAAGCGAGCACCGCCTGCCGCCGCGCCGCATAGTCCGACGAGGCTTCGAGCTCCTCGATGATCCGGCCGATGATGTTGTCTTCCACCGTCTGGTGGTAGGGCGTCAGATTGCGACCCTCGCCACCGTAGAAATTGAGCTTGCGGATGTCGAGCGGATCCTTGCCGAGCGCATAGGCGATATCCTCGATCATCCGCTCGCCGCCGACCATCCCCTGCGGCCCGCCAAAACCACGAAAGGCGGTGTTCGAGACCGTATTGGTCTTCTGCGGACGCGAGCGCAGCCGCACGTTCGGATAGAAATAGCAGTTGTCGGCATGGAAGAGCGCACGATCGGTCACCGGTCCGGAGAGATCGGCCGAGAAGCCGCAGCGCGCGGCGAATACGGCGTCCACCGCTTCGATCCGACCGTCGTCGTCGAAGCCGATCTTGTAGCCCACGTGGAAATCATGGCGCTTGCCGGTCGCGATCATGTCGTCGTCGCGGTCGGGGCGCAGCTTGACCGCACGGCGGTATTTCCTTGCGGCGAGCGCTGCCACGGCGGCGAAGAGGTTCGCCTGCGTCTCCTTGCCGCCGAAGGCCCCGCCCATGCGGCGGACGTTCACCGTCACGGCGTTCGACCGCACGCCGAGCACCTGGGCTACCATGTGCTGCGTCTCGCTCGGATGCTGGGTCGAGGCAAACACAGTCACCTCATCGTCCTCGCCGGGCAAGGCGAAGGAGATATGGCCCTCGAGATAGAAATGATCCTGCCCGCCGATCCGCATCGCGCCTTCGACGACATGCCTTGCCTTCGAAAAGCCGGCCTCGATGTCGCCGCGCTCCAGCTTCAAAGGATCGACCACCAGCGGATAGTTCGCGGCCTCAGCTTCAAGGACATCGGTGACATGCGGCAGGTCGCGATACTCGACCTTCGCCTTGGCCGCGGCGCGGCGGGCGGCGTCGCGCGTGGTCGCGATCACGGCGAAGATCGGCTGGCCGTGGAATTCCACCTTTCCGGTCGCAAAGACCGGGTCGTCATGCTTGTGCGCCGGGCTGAGATCGTTCTCGCCGGGAATGTCATCGGCCGTCAAAATGCCGACGACGCCGGGGCTGGCGCTTACCGCACCGAAATCGATCGACAGGATTTCCGCATGCGCGCGCTCCGAAAGTCCGAGGTAGCCGTGCAACGTACCGGCGGGCTCGGGAATGTCGTCGATGTATTCGGCCGTCCCTGTGACGTGCTTGTGGCCGGATTCGTGCCCTTCCCTCTCATGAACGCCGCCGCGGATACGATCGATGGGCTGCATTACATTCATGTGCCTCAAGCCTCCTGAACGGCTACCGCGACGCCGCGGTCGATGCGGACATTGCTCGTCCCCTGGGTCTCCAGATAGAAGCGCCGCAACAGGTTCTTGGCGACGAGCATCCGATAGTCGGCCGAGGCGCGCCAATCGGTGAGCGGCGTGAAATCCCGCTCGAAGGCCGAAATGGCTGTCTCGATCACGGTGTCGCTCCAGGCGGCACCCTTGAGCGCCGCCTCCACAGTCGTAGCGCGCTTCGGCGTACCGGCCATGCCACCGAAGGCAATCACCGAGTCGGCGACCCGGCCGTCGCCGCCGATGGTCACACGAAAAGCGCCGCAGACGGAGGAGATATCCTCGTCGAAGCGCTTGGAGACCTTGTAGACGGCGAAGCGGTCTTGCTCGCCGAGAAACGGAACGCGGATGCTCTCGACGAATTCGCCGGGCTGCCGGTCCTGTTTGCCGTAGTCGATGAAGAAAGCCTCGAGCGGCAGCGCCCGCCGGCTTCCGCCCTTGCGCAAAGTCACGGTTGCGGCGAGTGCGATCAGTGCCGGCGGCGTGTCGCCGATCGGGGAGCCGTTGGCGATATTGCCGCCGACGGTGCCCATATTGCGCACCTGCGCGCCGCCGATCCTGTCCCAGAGTTCGCTGAGTTGCGGGAAGTGGCGGACGGTCTCGGTATAGGCCTCCGTATAGCTGACACCCGCTCCAAGCGTGATGCCGCCCTCGTCGATGCAAATCCGGCGCAATTCGTCCAGATGGGAGAGATGAACGACCGGCGCGATGTCGCGCATGAACTTCGTTACCCAGAGGCCCACATCGGTGGAGCCGGCAACAATCGTCGCCTTCGGATTGGCCTCGAGCACCTCGGCGAAGTCATCGAGCGAAGCCGGCAGCACGACGCGTTCGTTCTCGTCGCCGATCTCGACGCGCCGGCCATCCCGGAGGGCCGCAAGCTCACGCGCGATCTTCCCGCGCTCCGAAACCAGCGGGTCGTTGCCGACCTCGCCAATCGACGAAATAACCTCGGCGGCACGAATGATCGCCGCATAGCCGGTGCAACGACAGAGATTGCCCTGCAGCGCCTTCTCGATCTCGTGCACGCTTGGCTTCGGGTTTTCCATCCAGAGACCGTAGAGCGACATCACGAAGCCGGGCGTGCAAAAGCCGCATTGGGAGGCGTGCGTATCGACCATCGCCTGCTGTACCGGATGCAGCGGCCCGTTCGGCTGGGCGAGCGCCTCGACGGTGACCACATGACAGCCGTCGAGCGACGCCACGAAGCGGATGCAGGCATTGACTGCTTCGTATTTCAGCCCGCCATCGAGCAGCCGGCCGACGAGCACCGTGCAGGCGCCGCAATCGCCCTCGGCACAACCCTCCTTGGCGCCGCGCAGATTGCGGTCGATGCGCAGGAAATCGAGCAGGGTCTGGACCGGCGAGACGTCAGCAAGCTCGACCAGCCGGTCGTTCAGAAGGAAACGGATCGTGTCGCGGATGTCGGTCATGGGCTTTCAGCTCCCGCGGTAAGTGGAATAGCCGAAAGGCGAAAGCAGGAGCGGCACGTGGTAGTGCGCGGCTCGGTCGGCAATCCCGAAGCGTATCGAGATAAGGTTAAGGAAGGGACCGGTATCGCTGTCGAGCCCCATATATTCACCCGCGTGAAAGCGCAACTCGTAGATCCCGCCTTCCATCGCATCGCCGCTGAGCAGCGGCTGATCGCAGCGGCCGTCGTCATTCGTGCGGATCGAGGCAACATGTTCCCGCCACTCGCCGTCGAGGCGATAGAGATCGATGCGCATGTTCGCGGCCGGCTTGCCGCTTGCCGTATCCAGCACATGGGTCGTCAGGCGCCCAGCATTTCCGCCCCGAGTTTGCATGCCTCTCGCTCCTCAATTCGATCCCGATACCGAAGTATCCGGAGAAGAGGCAGCTTGTGTAGCGCGCTCGAGCTTCGAGACTTTCAAATTTTTCGAGGGGAATTTGCCCCGATGTTTGTCGCTACGAATCTTCCGGAAAAAACAGGAGGATTTGCTTTTGATGAGATATCCCCGCGATCTCCACGGCCACGGACCCAATCCGAAGATTGTCTGGCCGGGCGAGGCACGCATCGCCCTGCAATTCGTCGTCAACTACGAGGAAGGTGGCGAAAACTCAGTACTGCACGGCGACGCCGCATCCGAAGCCTTTCTGTCGGAAATCGTCGGCGCCGAGCCCTGGCCCGGCAAGCGCCACTGGAACATGGAATCGATCTACGAATACGGCGCGCGCGCCGGCTTCTGGCGTCTGCATCGGCTCCTTACAGGGGCCCGAGTACCGGTGACCGTCTACGGCGTCGCGACGGCCTTGAAACGCTCGCCCGCGCAGGTCGCGGCCATGCAGGACGCCGGCTGGGAGATCGCCTCACATGGACTGAAATGGATCGAGCACAGGGATTTCACTATTGAAGAGGAGCGCGCCGAAATCTCCGAGGCAATCCGGATGCACACGCTTGTCACCGGCGAGCGGCCGCGCGGCTGGTATACGGGCCGCTGCTCGGAAAACACGCTCGACCTGCTCACGGAGGCTGGCGGCTTCGACTATGTCTCCGACAGCTACGCCGATGACCTGCCCCACTGGCACGAGCATGCCAGCCGGCACCAGCTCGTCGTGCCTTATACGCTCGATGCCAACGACATGCGCTTTGCGACAGCCCAGGGTTTCAACTGCGGCGACCAGTTCTTCAGTTACCTGAAGGACAGTTTCGACATGCTCTATGCCGAAGGTACGGCCGGTTCCCCGAAGATGATGAGCATCGGCCTCCATTGCCGCCTCGCCGGGCGGCCGGGGCGTGCGGCAGCACTTGAGCGCTTCATCGACTACGTTAAGACCCACGAAAAGGTCTGGCTCGCGCGCCGCGTCGACATCGCCCGCTACTGGGCCGAGGCCTATCCATTCCGCACGCGCGAGGACTGCCCCTCGCGGCTCTCCGAAAAAGACTTCGTCGCCCGGTTCGGCGGCGTGTTCGAACATTCTGACTGGATCGCGAGGCGCGCTTTCGCCGGCGAATTGTCGCCCGCCCATGACACGCCGACCGGCCTGCATGCGGCGCTGACGGTGGTCTTCCGCGCGGCGAGCGAGCCGGAACGCCTTGCGGTTCTCACCGCCCATCCCGATCTCGCCGGCAAGCTCGCCCAGGCGAAGCGTCTGACCGAGAGTTCGACCGAAGAACAGGCCTCAGCCGGGCTTACCGCGCTGACGGATGGCGAGCGCGAGCGCTTCAACATTCTCAACGGCGCCTATGTCGAGAAATTCGGCTTTCCCTTCATCATGGCGGTCAGGGGCCGCAGCAAGGACGAAATCCTCGCCGCCTTCGAAGCTCGGATCGAGAATGATCGCCACGCGGAGTTCGAAACCGCCTGCCGGCAGGTGGAGCGGATCGCGTTGCTGCGGCTCAGGGATATGCTGCCGGGCTGAGATCACAGGCAAGCAGTCACTCGGATTTTTTGGAGCTCATGACAGACCGGACCCGCCACGCGGGTCCGGTCTTTTCGCTATGAGAGCGTTGGAGCTCCTCGTGATTTCACTCGCCGAAGAAGGCGAAGCGGACGATGAAGAGCGCTGCAACGATCTGTGTCGCCGGGTGAATGACGGTCCAGCGGCCGGTGCAGAGCTTCAGGATCACATAGCTCACGAAGCCGAAGGCGAGGCCGTTGGCGATCGAGTAGGTGAAGGGCATGGCGAGCGCCGTCAGCGCCGCCGGCGCTGCCTCGGTCAGGTCGTCCCACTCGATTTCGGTGAGTTCACGCATCATCAGCCCGGCAACGTAAAGCAGCGCCGGCGCGGTCGCATAGGACGGGACGGCTGCGGCAAGCGGCGAGACGAAAAGAGCCGCGAGGAAGAGTACCGAAATGGTGAGTGCGGTCAGCCCTGTGCGGCCGCCAGCCTGCACGCCGGAAGCACTTTCGACATAGGCGGTCGTGCTGCTAGTGCCCATCATCGAGCCGGCGATGATCGCCGAACTATCGGCAAGCAATGCACGCCCCAGCCGGCTCGGCTTGCCCTCCTCCACAAGCTTCGCCCGCTTGGCGACGCCGATCAGTGTACCGGTCGCGTCGAAGACTTCGACGAGCACGAAGACAAGGATGACGTGGACGAGACCGCCATGCAGCGCGCCCATGATGTCGAGCTGGAAGAAGGTCGGCGCGATGCTCGGCGGTGCGGAAACGACGCCCTTGAACTCGGAAACCCCGAGGCCCATCGACAGGACCGTTACCACCAGAATACCAATCAGGATCGAGCCTCGGACCTTGAGCGCATCGAGAACGGCGATGACGAAGAAGCCGAGGATCGCGAGCAGCGGCCCGGTCTGGCTGAGATCCCCCAGGCCGACCAGCGTCGCCGGATTGTCGACGACGATGCCGGCATTCTTAAGCGCGATGATGCCGAGGAAGAGACCGATGCCGGCCGCTATAGCACTGCGCAGCGAATGCGGAATGCCGGCGATCAGCCAGCTCCGGACGCCAGTCACGGTCAAGAGCAGGAAGATGATGCCGGAGATGAACACCGCGCCGAGCGCCTGCTGCCAGGTGAAGCCGAGCGCCGCCACCACGGTGAAGGCGAAGAAGGCATTGAGCCCCATGCCTGGTGCCATGCCGATCGGCCAGTTGGCGACGAGTGCCATCACCGCGGAACCGAGTGCGGCGGCAAGACAGGTCGCGACGAAGACCGCATCGCGGTCCATGCCGGTGGTCGACAGGATATCCGGGTTGACGAAGATGATGTACGACATCGTCAGAAATGTCGTGAGACCCGCCACCACCTCCGTGCGGATCGTCGTGCCATGCTCTTTCAGTTTGAAAAGTCGCTCGAACATTGTTCCTCCCTTGGATCACGACGATGATGGACGTGATCGATCCTCACGAGCGGGACGCGGAATACTTAATTCCGGTCACCTCGCCTCGACCCGCTTTGGCAGGCGCACCGCCGCGAGACGCGGGCCGGCAGCCGCTCCTCCGGCTCCGACCATTGCTGTTTCTGACCGGTAATCATCGCTAGCGGTCACGGCGGCGCTCTGGCCGCGGCGCGTGAGCACTCTCGCCTCTCATGCGCAGCCCGATGATTGTGCTTCGTCGAGCGGGCGACCGCTAGCCGCCTATTTCCCAGCGGGGAACGAAACACTTTCAAAATTTCCGACCCATTTCGGAAACATGAACCGTGATCCGCAGTGCCGAATGGGGGGGGTGTTGCATTAAATTTCGGCGAGAATTATCTGTGGCTTACGCCATGCTTTCCGCCCCTTGCGGAAAGGGACTGCCTCAAACTTTGGCGAACGTCGTCGGGTTGATCGAGCAGCGCCGTCACGACCGCTCTGAGGTCGCGCCTCAATCCATAGAGCTGATCCAGCAGTTCCAGGATGATCGGCACGGCGTCGTCGTTGACGTTCATGTCGCGCCTGAGTTCACAAACCAGGCGAATGCGAGCGAGGTCGACTTCATCGAAGAGAGGACCGGTTTCGCCCTGCGAAGGCACGATCCAGCCGCGCTGCACCCATTGGCGCAACTGCCTGAGGGTGAGCGCTCCGAAGACTTCGACGACTTCCCTTTCGCGCAGCTTCATGGTGCCCTCCGTAGCGTTTCGCGCGGATCATAAGCATGCGCCCGTCGCCAGCCTTCCATGAAGCGTTCGAGGTCAGGATCGATCTTCTCCGGCAGAACGACATTCAGCACGATCCGCTGATCGCCGGCCGGGCCGTGTTGAGGCTTGACGCCCTTGCCTCTGAGGCGAAGCACCTTGCCGGTGCTCGAACCTTTCGGCACGCTCATCGCTACCCGGCCTGAAATCGTCGGCACTTCGATCTTGGCGCCGAGCACCGCTTCGTAGAGCGTGATCGGCAGGTCGATTTCGATGTCGTTGCCTTCGCGACGGAAGACCGGATGAGACCGCACGCTGACCTGGATCAAGGCGTCACCGCGCGCTCCGCCGCCAGCCCCGGGCGCGCCCTTCCCTTTGAGCCGCAGCGTACTGCCGTCGCGCGTACCGGCTGGGATGGTCAGATCGAGCGTATTTCCGTCGGGAAAGGTGATGCGGCGCCGGGCACCATTGACGGCGTCGAGGAACTCGACCTCCAACTGATAGTGGAGGTCCTGGCCACGCGCCTGAAAACCTCCCCCGCCTCTCCCCCGGCCGAAGAGATCGGAGAAGATGTCCGACAGGTCCTCGAATTCGCTCGCTCCGGCGGAGGACGTATAGCGGCGTGCCTCATCTGCATCGGCATAGTGCCGGTAGAAGTGCTGCTGCGGTCGTTCCGCCCCTGAGGCATCGATCTCGCCGCGATCGAAGCGGGCCCGCTGTTCCGGGTTATTCAGCAGCTGATAGGCTGCCGAAAGCGCCTTGAACTGCGCTTCAACCTCCTTGTCGCCCGGATGCAAATCGGGATGCAATTGCTTCGCGCGCTTGCGGTAGGCCTTGCGGATCTCATCCTGTGTGGCCGTGCGCGAAACGCCGAGAACCTGATATGGGTCGTCACTCACCGGATGCCCTCCATCGATTTCGTCCGTGGGTTGCGTCTGCGGTTCCGCCAGCTTCTCCTCTGCCAAGTCAGAGGCAGCAACTCGCGAGCTGCCGCACGTAAAGCGGGACGATGACCAAGTGTCAGAAGCGGACCTTGCTCTATGGACATGGTGTCACGGTGTGGCGATTTCAAAAAGCGCTGATCAGTGCCGGCACAGTCGCAGCATTCGCTTGCAGATAAATTCGCCAAATCCTATTTACTTAATCAGAAAATATGGGATTCGATCTTCCCCCCCGCGGCGTTTCGCGCGCGCAGATAGAAACCATTCGAGCTCCAGAATGCTGACGAAAAAGGGAAAGTACGGATTGAAGGCGCTGGTTGATCTGGCACGCCTTAATCCCGGCGAAACCGCTTTCGTGACGGAAATCGCAGCCCGCAACAATATTCCAAAGAAGTTTCTCGACGCGATCCTTCTCGAGCTCCGCAATGTCGGCATCCTGCGCTCGAAGAAGGGGCCGAACGGCGGCTATTCGCTGTCGAAGCCGGCCTCCGAGATCACGATCGGCCAGGCGATCCGTACGCTCGACGGACCGCTTGCGCCCATCCGTTGCGCGAGCCGAACCGCCTTCGAGGCATGCGACGACTGCAGCGATCCGGCGGGCTGCCAGGTTCGACTGTCGATGACGGAGGTCCGCGACGCAATCGCAACGATCCTCGACAATATGACGCTGGCACAGTTCGTCGCCATGCAGGGTGCGCGTGCCGAGAACGACGCCGTAGCCTCGATCGCTGGCGAGTAAGCCGGCTGCGCTCCCGAACATCCCCGGCCAAGAGCAGCAGTGATCCCCTGGCCGCTGCGGATCGCGCGGAATTAACTTTTCGTCTCGGCGGTTGCGACCGGCTCGGTCGTCAGCTTGAAGTCAGCCATCTCCTTCGCGGTCAGGTAATAGAGCCGGTCCGGCGGCGTCTCGAGAGCATTGATCCAGAGCCCGGCCCCGACCCCCACCGCATCGAGGTGGCGGGCGACCCGGGCGGTGATGGATTGCGCGGCCGACATGGCCTGTTCTGCCGTCGGCCGGTTTCCGCTGCCGTCGAAAACCTGATGCACGCCGACGATGGCATCCTCTTCCGCGATGCGCCCAACGCCGCCGGCGAAGACGATCGGGCATGAGGAAGCGCAGAGCGCTCTCGACGCCACTTTCGTATCGAGCTTTCTTTCGCGGATCAGTTGCGACATGGCGAGCGCGTCCTCCACCGACCCGCCGGGGGAATTGAGCGCCACCGTCTTTACATATTCGCCGCGCGCTTCGATCTCCTCGGAAAAGCGCATCCCCGTTCCCTGGTCTATGGTTCCTTCGGCGAGCAATATGCCGCCCGATCTGAGTTCGAATCGCATCGGCTGCCGCAGCACTTCTTCGGAACTCGCGGGTTCTACCGGGGGAGCCTTGGGCACGCCCTCGGTCAGTGCCGGAGGCAGCACGGGCTGATCCTGATATATCGGGCCGAGGCGCGGCAGCGCGGCGTTCAGCGCCACGATATCGCGCATATCGATCCAGAGGAAAACCGCCGTCGCTGAAAGCAGCGAGAAGAACGCGCCGCGCATCAGCACACCGTCATCGAGCCGCGCCAGCGCCTTTACGGCCTCATCGATCCTCATGCGACCGATCCTTTGTACGTGCCCTCGGGTCCAGACTGGTGATGTTGTTCGGCTCTTCGGTTTTCCCCTCCGCGTAGGTGGCAATTTCGCCCGGGTTCATTCCATTCGCCGTTACGGCCCGCTGCACTTCCAGCGCTTTCAGCAGTTCGGACGCGGTGATGCGTTCGGCAAAGGGCATCTTCTCCTCCTGTTTGCGGATTGCGCTATGTACGGCTGCGAGGATGAAGACCAATACTCCCGGCAGCAGATCGATCGAAATGGCGCCGGCCCAAGCAGGTATGAAATCGGTCGCGTAGCGCAACACGGCTTCGGCAGAGGACAGCGGGACAAAACGTCGCTCCGAGACAGGAGAACGGGAAAGGATTTCGTCGGCCGCGTCCGAAAGGACCTTGGACTGCGCCGCCACGGAGGACCGAACCGTCTCCATCACCCTGTCCTGCCGGTTGACGAGATCGGCATCGCCACCATCTGCCACCGGCGCGATGAAGCCGAGGGACAGGTCGTCCGCGGCACGGCGGATCGAGGGGGCGATCGAGGTTTGCCCGAGGGACGCTATCACGCCCGTGAGCGCCACCACTTCGGAGGAGAACTGGTCGGCGCGCGGTGCGACCGCACCCGGCGCCGACACCAGGGTTCGCATGGCCTTTAGCCGCGTCTGTCCTTCGTTGAACAGCGTCGTGACCTGTTCGCGGGAAGCGCTGATGCCGTTCTCGAGCTCTTTCATCTGCGCCGACATCTGGGACAGGAGCTGGACCACGCTTCCGGAGCCTTGCGTGCCTGTCAGCGCTCCCGACTGTTGCTCCGAAGCGGCAAGCTGCGCGAAGCGCTCGGATGCGCGCTGGATGTCCGGCAGCAGGCTTTGCGCCGCAAGCGCGTTCTGGTGCGCCTGGTCCAGGTCGGCGGTGTAATCCTCTACCGTTTCCGCAAGGTGCTGTTCGAGCGCGGCCGAACCCGCCAGCGCCGCCGCATTGAGCCAGCTCGACATGGCGATGATCATGGCCGCGCCCAAAGCCATCACGCCGAGCATGGCGGCCCGGCCCGTATGGGTGGTCACGTGCGGATAGAAGCGGGCCATATAGGACCAGAACGCGTAGATGCCGACGGAAACCGAGGCCGAATAGATGATCGCCGCGAAAAAGACCGCGGTCGGCGAGCCGTCGAGGAGGCTGCGTACGCCGAGATAGGTGTAAACGCCTGAGGCAAGCGCCAGCACTGCCAGCGCAAAGCGCGTCATGGTCTCGACGGCCGCGACGCCCTCGTGCAAACGTTGGGATGCTCCGAGCGTCATGAGCAAGATCTCCGCAAAGGAATGTATTCCTTAACAAAGAATGAAGAAGCGGGCGGAATAAAGGCCGCTCGCGACGCCAAAAGGGCGTAGGAGGGCGTGGTGTGAACTTCAAGCGGTGAGGCCGGGAACATCGGGTGCCCCTCGAAGAAAACCGCAAGTCACGACCTGCCGCACTGCTGGGTCTCGCCGCCGCTAGCTCTCGCCGCCGGGCATCTCGGCCATACGCTTGCGGATGAACGCCCTCTCCGGCTCCTGGCGGCAGAGGTCGAGGGCCGCCTGATAGGCGAGTCGCGCTTCGGCGAAACGCCCCAGCCGGCGCAAGAAATCGGCCCGAGCCGCGTGGGCAAGATGATAATTCCTGAGTTCGCCTTTCGACAGAAGCGCCTCCACAATCCCGAGGCCCGCCGCCGGTCCCTTGGACATGGCAACGGCAACGGAGCGGTTGAGTTCGACGATCGGAGAAGGCCAGGCACGCAGAATCAGGTCATAACATTCGACGATGCGACGCCAGTCGGTTTCTTCCGCGGTTCGCGCCCGCGCATGTTCCGCGGCGATTGCCGCCTGCAAGGTGTAGTAGCCGACCGTTTTGGTGCGGAATGCCGTCTCGATGAGGGTGAAGCCCTCCTTTATCATTGATTGATCCCAGAGAGAGCGGTCCTGATCGGCAAGCAGAACGATCTCGCCGGATGGCCCCCGTCTGGCTGTCCGACGCGAGTCCTGCAACAGCATGAGTGCAAGCAATCCCGAAATCTCGGCATCGGGAAGAAGCGCCAGGAGCGTTCGGCAGAGGCGAATGGCCTCAGCGGTCAAGTCGGCTCTGATGAAGTCTACACCGGAGGAGGCCGAGTATCCCTCGTTGAACACCAGGTAGACGACATGCAGGACGCGCTGAAGTCGGTCGGGCAGTTCGGCCTCGTCCGGCACTTCGTAGGGGATTGCAGCCGAACGGATGCGGCTCTTTGCGCGAACGATCCGTTGCGCGACCGTGGGTGCGGGGACCAAGAAAGCATGCGCAATTTCCTCCGTGGTCAGGCCGCACACTTCCCTCAGCGCCAGGGCGATCTGCGCGTCCGCCGGTATCACCGGATGGCAGCAGGTGAAGATCAGGCGGAGCATATCGTCTTCGATAACATCCATAGTGCTCGCCTCCGCTTCGGCCGCCGGATGGAGACTGTCCTCAACATCCTTCGACCGCGCGTCGAAGCGCGAGCGTCTCCTCATGTGATCGATGGCCCGGAACCGCCCCGTCGAGACCAGCCAGCCAGACGGGTTCGACGGGGCTCCGTCTCTCGGCCAGGTCCGCGCCGCCTCCACGAAGGCATCATGCAGCGCCTCCTCCGCCCGATCGAAATCGCCAAGCAGGCGGATCAGCGTTGCAAGCACTTTTCGCGATTGCGAGCGGTAGATCTCGTCGATCAGCTTTTGCAAGCGGTCACCTCGTCTGCCTAAAAGTTTAGTCTCCCTCGCTGATCGAGTAAGCCGGCCGCACTTCGAGTGCGGCAAACCTTGCGAGCGGCGAACGGCTGGCGATGCGGAGGGCTTCGTCCATATTCTCCGCCTTGAAGAGAATGATGCCGCCAAGGACTTCCTTGATCTCGGCGAAAGGCCCATCTGTGATCGAGATTTTACCGTCGCTCACGCGCAGCGTCCTTGCGGTCGCGGGCGCACGCAGCGCTTGCGCGAGGATCAGTTGGCCGCTCGCAGCGAGGCCATCGTCGTAGACCCTGCAGTCCCCTGTAAGCTTTCGCTGCTCTTCTACGGAAAGATCGTCAATCGCCGTATTCTCGAACCAGATCTGGCAAAGATAGTTCATCGCTCCCTCCTCACGACCCGTTGCCGAAATCATAGATCGGCCGCACCTCTATGCTGCCGAGCCTGGCGAGCGGGATGCCCGCGGCGATGCGGATCGCCTCGTTCAGATCCTTCGCCTCGACGAGGATGAAGCCGGCGATCTGCTCCTTGCTCTCGGCGAATGGGCCGTCGGTCACCGCAATCTCGGCCCGGCGCACACGAACGACAACCGAATTCGCCGGTGGCTGCAGCGCTTCAGCCGCGATCATATGACCGCGCCTTGCGAGGTCCCGATCATATTCCAGGGAATTCCTGTCGAGTTGTTCCTGCTCGTCCTTGGACAAGGATTCGAAAGTCCCCTCTTCGCACCTAACCAGACATAGATATTTCATGACGTCTCCTCCTGTGGTCGACAGGCTTTTGACGAGCAGACTAGGCAGGATTCGACATAGCTCGAAGATTTTTTTCCAAGCCGAATGTCGAAATTCGGTGGCCGCAATCGTCCAGCCGTCAATCCATCAGGAGGACGGCCATGACTATCCTTGACGTCGCAATTGCGATTCAGCTCCACCTGGGAGCCAAGGGGGCGAGTGAGATCGGAGCCAAGGAGAGTTGGCGGCTGTTCTGCGGCTATGCACATTCGCGCCTGTGCTGGCTGCGATCGTCGGCCTGCTTGAATTCGCCGGAATGGAAGGCCGTACCATCGTCGCGGCGCTGCGAGCGCCGTGACCGCAGTTGCGGAACCCGCGATCTTTCGCGCGACAATGTTTTTCCGGCGCATGTCGATTTTCGGTCCGCTCCTCCGTCTTACAGAAGCATCGCCTGCACTGGCACGGCGGCAGATCGGCCAAGAGGTACTCTCATGTCGCACGCTCAATCCGAGGTTCAAAATCCGTATAGATGGGTCATCGTCGCCGCCGGCGGCCTGTTGGGCTGCGTCGCGATCGGCGCCATGTTTTCGCTACCCGTATTCCTGTTGCCCATATCGCGAGACACCGGATGGTCCGTGACGGGAGTGTCGAGCGCGATGACGATCGGGTTCGTCGCGCTGGCGTTCGCCAGCATGGTCTGGGGGAGCCTGTCGGACCGTTTCGGCCCCCGTCCTGTCGTCCTTGGTGGATCCGTGCTCCTGGCTGTGGCGCTTGCGCTCGCAAGCCGGGCGACCACGCTCATCGAATTTCAGCTCGTTTTCGGCTTGGCTGTCGGCGGCGCGACCGCCGCGATTTTCGCACCGATGATGGCCTGCGTGACCGGCTGGTTCGAGACGCATCGCAGCCTTGCCGTATCTCTCGTCTCCGCCGGAATGGGCATGGCGCCGATGACCATGTCCCCTTTCGCCGCGTGGCTCGTCACCATTTACGACTGGAGAACCTCGTTGCTCCTGATCGCCGCCCTCGCCGCGGTATTGATGATCCCGGTTTCCCTGCTGGTGCGGCGCCCGCCGGCGCTCGAGGGCAACCGTGCCTTGGCCGGAGAACCACAGGATGCCATGTCGATGGGACAAGCCATCAGATCGCCCCAGTTCGTGATCCTGCTTCTGACCAACTTCTTCTGCTGCGCCACCCATTCCGGTCCGATCTTCCACACGGTGAGCTACGCGATCACCTGCGGCATACCGATGATCGCCGCGGTTTCGATCTACAGTGTGGAAGGCTTGGCCGGCATGGGTGGGCGCGTCGCCTTCGGTCTCCTCGGTGATCGTCTTGGCGCCAAGCATACGCTGGTCGGCGGCTTGCTCCTGCAGGCCTTCGCCGTGCTCGCCTATGTCTTTGTGAGCCAGCTTGGCGGGTTCTATGCCGTGGCTGCACTGACCGGCTTCGTCTATGCCGGCGTCATGCCGCTCTACGCCGTTCTCGCGCGGGAGAATTTTCCGTTGCGGATGATGGGCACAGTCATTGGCGGAACCGCGATGGCCGGCAGCCTGGGAATGGCCATAGGTCCTTTGGTCGGAGGACTGATCTACGATACGCTCGACAGCTACCGCTGGCTCTACATCGGCGCCTGGGGCATCGGCATCGGGGCGTTCCTGATCGCTACCACATTCAGACCCTTCCCCACGCAGGAAGCAGTGCCGGTCGCGGCACCGCCTCTCAAATCGGCGTAGGACGAAGACGCTCGACAATTAAAAGTGCTGCAACGCGCGAATGAAATTGCCCGGGCCTCACTCTCCAAGCTAAGCTTTGCGGCCCGGCTTCTTGCCTTCGAGGCTCTGTTTCAGAGCCGCCATAAGGTCGATGACGTTTCCCGTGTTGGCCGGCTCGCCCTCTTTCGGCCTGGCGGCCTTCACGGGTTTCGTCGCCTTTCGCTTCTTCTCGATAAGCTCGAGCAGCTTCTCCTGCACCGGGTCGCGCACCATGTCGGGTTTCCACGGTTTTCGCTGTCGCTCTATGAGCTTCGCGATGAGCGGCAACAGTTCGGAGTCCGTCTTTTCCTCGATGTCTTCGAAGTAGTCCTCTTCCTTGCGAACCTCGTCGCCATATCGAAGCGTCCACAGGACGATGCCCTTGCGGCACGGCTCGAGCATCACGGCCCGCTCTCTCCGTCCGATCACCAGCCGCGATATTCCGACGACCCTTTCTGCCGCCATGGCATCCCGGATGACGCTGAACGCCTCGTACCCAACCTCGTCCGACGGCGTAAGATAATGGGGCCTCTCGAGCCAGACCCATTCGATGCTGTCGCGTGGCACAAATCTATCAATGTCGATCGTCCTGGCACTTTCAAGCGCGACGTCCTGCAACTCCTCGTCCTCGATCACGAGAAAATCGTTCTCGCCGCGCTCGTACCCCTTCGCCTCGTCTTCTTCTTCCACGTCCTCGCCGGTGACGGCATCGACATATTTAGAGACAACCCGGTGATTGGTTTTTCGGTTCAAGGTATGGAAGCGGACTTTCTCCGACTCGCTGGTCGCAGGCATCATCGAAACCGGGCAGGTCACGAGCGAGAGCTTCAGGTAGCCTTTCCAATATCGACGTGGGGGTGCCACAGTTCACCTCCGTCAGCTTGCGCGGCGTCGTGGCGCGGACGCACGCTTCGCGCCTGCTTTCGTCTTTGCCTTTGCCGCGGGCGAACGAGCCGCTTTCGTTCTGCTTGCGCCGGGCTTGCTGGCGCGCCTCGTCGGTTGCACGCCTGCGCTCTGGCGCAGTGCCTCGAGCAGCTCGTTCGGCTTGGAGACCTTGGGCGGCGCGCGTTTTGGCAGGGTCTTGCCTTCAAGCTTGGCCTTGACCAGTTCGGCCAGCGCAGCCTCGTAACGGTCGTCGAACTCGTCAGCCGAGAACGTGCCCCTCTTCATGCCGATGATATGCTTGGCAAGCTCCAGCATTTCGCCTTCGATCTTGATTTCTGGAATATCCCTGAAGGCTTCCTCCGCGCTTCGAACCTCGTAATCGAAATTCAGCGTCGTGGCGATCAGGCCCTTGCCATGCGGGCGCAACAGGACGGTGCGCATCCGCCGGAAAAGCACCGTTTGCGCAATGCCCGCGACGTTTGCCTTGCGCATGCCGTCCCTCAACAAGGTATAGGCATCCATTCCCAGCCGGTCCGGCGTCAGGTAATAGGGCCTGTCGAAGTAGATCTTGTCGATGTCGTCACAGGTGATGAAGGCCTGGATACGCAGCGTCTTGTCGCTCTCCGGCACCGCCGACGCCACTTCTTCCGGCGCAAGAACCACGTACCTGTCCTTGTCTATCTCGTAGCCCTTGACCTGATCCTCCTTCTCCACCGTCTTGCCCGTCACGCTGTCGATGAACTGGCGCCGCACCCGGTTTCCCGTCTCGCGATTGACGGTGTGGAAGGAAATGCGTTCTGACGTGGAAGTAGCCGTATAGAGCGCCACCGGCGCGGTGACTTCCCCGAGCCGGACATAGCCTTTCCACTGGGCTCGCGCCGCCACTGCCATGGATCGCTCCTGACGCATCTCAAGACTGCGTGAGTCAACCTAGTGACTTCCTCTTTGTTCCGCGCCTAAGGCAACTCTTTTTCAGGGCTCTTGCCCTTCGAATTTACGCAAAACGTGCAGTTGCGATCAGCGAGAGAGACTGATCCCGGACAGTTGTTATGCTGCGCGAGAGCGAAAAAAGCGGCGGAGGTTCAGAAGAAATGACAGGATGGTCCAGACGGCGCCGAAGCACCAGGCGATAGCCAGTATGATTGCAGCCACAATCTGAAACATGAGGTCGCCAATCCAGATCGCTCCTTTGCCAAACAGCCGTATGACGCCGGCTGTCCGGTTTCCCATCCTTTTCGCGAGAGACTCGTAACGGCGGAGTTCGGCAGGACTGTCGGCCCGTTCGATCACCTTGAACACCGAGCGTATGCCGGCGCTGTCGTGGATATTGCTTATGCTTGAGGACGCGGCTCGAAGTTCGTTGATGGCCCCGGGCCTGAGCACGCCGTGGAACTGCCTGCGGATCGCCGAGGCGTCTATCGGCCAGGCCTCCTTCAATGCACCGTCGAGCTTCGAGAAATCAAGTCTCCGGGCGTCGTCGATCGTCAGCTGCGAGAGCGTCTTTGTCAGACGCGGCAGGCCGGAGAAGGAAATCTCTGGTGGCGGTGTCGACGCCAGGCCCCGCTTCAGTGCACGCAGGTCAATGGCTTCTCCCGCCGTGCGAACAAGGCGGGTTGCCAGCTTGCTGCTCAGCTTGCGCGCCTTGTTCGCGTTCTTCAGAACAGATGCCCCGGCATCGAACGCGCCAGTGCCAGGGGCGAGCATCGCAATTCCGAACAACGACGCTCCGAGCGTGAATCGGTCGTACTCGTCGCCGAGTATGAGCTTGCTGCCTTCCCTATACGTGTCGCGGACGTCACCGAATACAAGATAGTCGGCTGCGACAGCGCCGACGATGCTCGGTATCGAGTTGACTTCGCCGTAGATGAAACCTTGGGCGAACCCGGTCGAATTCCGCCATACCGCATCAGCCATGGGTTCAACTGTCGAGGCAATGACGTCGGTCGGAATTGGATGTCCGAGCTCGCGTCCCAACCTCACCAAGTCCTCGGCGTCGGAAAACTCGCCCGCGGCAACGGCTTCCCGGATTTCGTGGACGAGTGCATCCGTTGAAAGGCGTTGCAGCCGGTATCGTGTGATCGCTTCGGGCTTTTGGTCGAATATCAGCGGGAGCACGCCAGCAAACGGCGATGCGCAGAACCCGATCAGCGCGCCAGCAAGCGCTGCCGTTGAAACTGCCAGACGGACCGCAGAAGAAAAACGGCCAAACCGCCGCACCCTCAGCACCATTCCAGTGAGATAGCTGAACTCCGATCGATTGTCATGACGTTTTCGCTCTCGTCCGCGTGTCCATGCTATTGCTGCCGTTCCGATAGGCGACGAAGCTCGCGTGTTTGCTTCCGGCGCTCCAGGGAGCGGGCATTCCGACGGGAAACTCTCAGTTCGGAAAGCGTCGGCTGCCACCATCCTCTCCGACGGTCGGCCAGCGCCGGCTCATGCCGGGCAGGCCAAGTCTCAACGAGTTCAGCGAGCGTCGGCGCGCGCCAGATTCCCCACACGAAGTCCGTTCTGGCGTCGCGCATCTGAGGATAGAAATCGGTTATGGGATGCGGCTCGACTACTTCCCCCGGTATATCGGTGAAGACGACGATTCCGTACTGATGTGTGGCGACGGGCAGTCCGAGTGGCGGCAGATCATCGGCGGGCAAGGGATAACGGCGGCGTCGCCGCTCGGCCGCGCGCCGGTGCAACGCCTTTTGCTCCGGCGAGTTCTTCTTTTGCTCGCGATGGCGTTTCCTTTCTTCAGGCTCGCTCCGCCGTGCCGCCGCTTCGATCGTCGGCCAACGCCCCCGCAGTTCCTCATAGGCCCGGAACGGCACGCGCCAAACCCGTGCCTCCTCGTCCCAGTGCGCCCAGGGAATTGCACGCAGATGCTCGAGCACGGTTCTCGAATAGGGCGTTCGGACACGCAGGTCGTCAGCGACCTCGAGGTATGGGCTCGCGATCGGATCGAACGCGTAGGCATCGCGGCCTTTGAGGTCACCATGCACGTCCTGACGCTCGGCTTCGCGCGCCAACCATCTATCTACCCGTCGGGCAGCCGTTTTCCCCGGAACGAACCAGCTGCGCCTCTCATCATTCCACCTGGCGCGCGGGAAGGCTTGCATGAACCGCTCGACCGTCATGCGATCATAGGGAAATGCCACGAACGAACCGGGCCGTTCCTCCTCTCGGCGTGCTCCTTGCTTCGGTTCCTCCATGATGCGGCCCATCGACAAAATAGCTTTGCTGACAAACGCTCATGCAACACAGATGGTTCGTTCCTGCAGCTTCAGCCGTGGCGTTCAGCCGGCGCTCACCCAACCCTGGAAAAGGCTCGCCAAAAGCAAACTCCAAAAGCTTACGAACGGTTCAGAATGGTTTCCGATGCCTTTTCCGCGATCATGATCACTGGTGAGTTCGTGTTGCCGGAGACAATCGTCGGCATAGTCGAGGCGTCGACGATGCGCAATCTGTCGATCCCGTGCACGCGCAACTTCGTCATGCATGGTCACGCTGCAACTCCCGTCTCCCGGTCTTTGGGTGCCGAAAGCCGCCGCCAAAGCGGGGTCATGGCCTCTGCAAGGTCCTTGTAGAGCGCATAACGCCGATCATAGTGAGCGGCGAGCCCCCCGTTCGGATTGTATTCGCGGTCGACACGCACCATGGCCGCCGCACCCTCGGTGAAATCGGCGAAGAGACCGACGCCCGTCCCTGCCGCGATCGCAGCACCCAGCGCGCCCGTTTCCCGCGAGAGGGCGACGGAAACGGGAACGCCGAGCACATCGGCAAAGATCTGAGGCCAGAGCTGGCTCCGCGATCCGCCACCGGAAAGCACGGCTTCCTCAAACGCGGCACCCGCCCCCCGGAGCGCCTCGATATGCTGGCGGTGACCAAATGCGACGCCTTCCAGAAGGGCGCGGATCAGATGCCCCTTGCCGTGCCAGCCGGCGATTCCGTAGAAGCCGGCCCGGGCGTGGCCATCCTGCTGGGCGCCGTAGAGATAGGGATGATACAGCGGATCGTCCGCCGCGGGCTCGAGCGCCGCAGCGAGCGCGCAGCAGGCATCGAACGACGATACACCCGGCGCATGCTCTCCCTCGAAGAACTCCCGCACAAGCCATTCAAGATTTGCCGCCGAGGTGGCGCTGTTTTCCATCGCCATGTAGCGGGTGCGGTCGAAGGTCGAAGACATGAAGACGGGGCGGTTGAGATCGGGACCGTCGATAATGACCTGGTTGATGCTCCAGGTGCCGGCGATGATCGAAGCGCTGCCGGTGCGCGAAACGCCGGAACCAAGGGCCGAAGCGACGACGTCGAAGAGCCCCCCGACCACCGGCGTACCCGCGGCAAGCCCCGTTTCCTTCGCCACCGCCTCCGTCACTGTGCCGGCAATGTCGTCGCTTTCGACAAGCGGCGGCAACAGGTCCATGCAATCGGCGAGCCCGTAGGCTTCCATCAGGGTCTTGTCGTAGCGGCGCGCCGCGACATCAAGCAGGCCGGCGCCCGACATGTCCGAGACCTCGCTGACGCGGCTCCCCGTCAGGCGGTTGACGACGAAATCCTTGGAGAAGAACAGGGTGCCGATGCGGTTGAAGACGTCCGGGCGATTGCGTTTGAGCCAGGCGAGCAATGTCGGAGTTTGCGAAGGCCATGGCCGTTGGTGGGCGATCGGATAGGTCCGGTCGCCCACGCCTTCCGTCGCCCATTGCTCGACGAGGCTGGTCGCACGTGTGTCGAGCGACTGGATGCCGAGGAGCGGGTCACCGTCGCGGTCGAGCGCATAAAGCCCGTTACCATGGCCGGCACAGCCGATCGCGGCGATTTGGGTCCCCGCGATGCCCGCTCTGTCCAGGCAGGTGCGGATGACGCGCTTGGCATTGGCCCACAGTTCGCCGAGGTCGCGCTCGACATGGCCGGGGCATGGCATGCGGCTGTGGCCCTCCTCCCCCGCATGCGCGAGCTCCCGTCCCGTCCGGTCGAAGATCACCGCCTTGACGACCGTGTTGCCGGCGTCGATCCCCAAAAGATAGTTTGCCATTCGGAACCCCTCCCAAGGTTTCGTTTACGCCATTACCCCTGCTGATAGAGCGCGAACGCGTCCTCGCCGCTCGCATCCTCGTGCACGATCGCCATCAACCCGCGCACCACGGCGCTCGGGTTGGGATGCTGGTAGATGTTGCGCCCATAGACCATGCCCATTGCGCCCTGCCGCATCAAGGCGGCTGACTTGTCGAAGACGGCCCGAAGATCCTCCTTGCCACCGCCGCGCACCAGAACCGGGCAGCGGGCTGCCTCCACGACACGGTGGAAATCTTCCGCATTGGTCGTCGGGTCCGCCTTGACGACATCGGCACCCATCTCGCGGGCAAGCCGCGTCAGCGTGACGATTTTTTCCGCATCGCCGTTGACCATGTAGCCGCCGCGTTCCGTCACCGGCTGCATGACGAGCGGTTCGATCATCAGCGGCATGCCGTATTTTTCGCAGTCTGCCCGCACGCGCGAAATGTTCTGCACGCATTGACGGAAGAGATCGGGTTCGTCCGGCAGCATGAAGAGGTTGACCACAACGCAGGCAGCATCCATCTGCAATGCGCCGATCAGCGGCTCGGCTTCGTTCTGCAACACCGCCCACATGTCGCGATGGCGAATGCGGTTATAGGGATTGCCCATGTCGATGCGCATGACGAGCGCCGGCTTGTCCTTGCCGGGGATGTCCTGCAACAGCTCAGCCTGACCGTAGTTCATCTGGATCGCGTCAGGTCCGGCATCGACCAGCGCCTCCACGACGGCTGGCATGTTCTCCAGCCCCTCGAGGAAGGAAGGCTCGTTGCACACCCCATGATCGATCGCCACGTCCAGGCAACGGCCGTTGCCGAACAGACGGTTCATTCGGACCTTGCGGTTGTTTCGCATAATTCACTCCTTTGTTCGTTCCTTGCGGAAAGGGTTGCCTCCGCGACGCCGTGGCGCTCGCGCATGAGGGTGAGAAAACGGCTTCGCTCTTCGGCCTTGCGCTGCGCCGTCCAGCCCTTCTCGGCGGCAAGCAGGTCGAGCGCTGCCTCGGCCATCTCGAGGGAAAGCTCACCGGTGATGGCAAGCGTCGTGCGCCGGAGGAGCAGGTCGTCGAGGTGCTCGACTGCCTCCGTGCGGATGAGATGCAGAAGTTCACGGGCGCTATAGCCGGCATGCGGCAAGAGGTGGTCCGGCCCTGCTGCGGTGAAGCGAACGACGTGCTCCGCATCCGTGCCGTAGCGCTCGAAAAGCGTTGTGGCGCGATCCAGGGAAAGGCCCATCGGTACCGCTAGCTCCCGGATCCAGCCGCTACGGTCGCTTGGAAAAGCCCGTCCACCGCCCAAAGCGCGATCTGCCGTCCCGACGCGGCGGCTGCGGCCAAGCCGTTCCAACGCAAGGTCGGCGGCGAGTTCGCCGAATGAGCGGAAGGTCGTCCACTTGCCGCCGATCATGCAGAGCACCGGCGGCCCGCCGTCGCGGCCTTCGAGCACGGTGCAAAAGTGGTCGCGCGGGATACGGCCTGTGAAGCTGTCCTTGCTCGCCGGCAACGGGCGGACGCCGGCGAACTGGAAGACGACCTCCTCCGGCCGGATGCGCACGCTCGGCAGCACGAAGGCAAGCGATTGCAGGATATAGTCCCGCTCATCGGCCTCGCACCGCACTGCGTCGGGATCGTCGACGCGGATATCCGTCGAGCCGACCAGCACCTTTCCGAGATAGGGAAAGAGGATGCAGATGCGGCCATCCTCGTTCTCGTAATATATCATGTGCCCGTCGAGCATGTCGCGGAGCGCTGGATTGTCGATGATCAGATGCGAGCCCTTCGTGCCACCCATCAGCGGTGCGGGACGGGCGTCTGCGGGAAACAGCGCGCCGTTCGCCAAATCAATCCAGCCGCCGGTGGCGTTGATGACCAGCCGCGGCTGCATCGGCGATGTTTCCCCAGAGATGCAGTCGCGCAGCAGGAACTCCCCGGCGCCGGCTTGCTCAATCACCGCGTAGTTCAGCGCTCCCGCGTTCGGCCCGGCGGACAAACCGTCGCGCAACAGCTCGATGCCGATTCTTTCGGGATGGCTGACCCAGGCATCGTAATAGGTGGCGGAGCTACGGATCGCCGGGTTGAGCGCCGGCCATTTTGCCAGCGTAGCCTTGCGGCGCCGGAACTTGTGGCGCGGCATCAGCGCTCGCCTGCGCGCCAGGAAGTCATAGATGCCAAGACCGGCCTTGATGGCGACGGCACCGCGACGGCTGGGGCGGCGGGTAAGGCCGAGAAAGCGCACGATGCCGTTTGCGAGACCGGAGAAGATTTCGAAGATCGGCACCATGGTCGGCAGCGGGGCGACATAGTGGGGCGCGTTGCGCAGCAGCCGGTCGCGCTCGACCAGCGACTCTCGGACTAGGCTGAACTCGCCGTTCTCCAGATAGCGCAGACCACCATGAACCATTCGCGAAAGAGCAGCGCTCGCGCCGGAGCAATAGTCGTCCTTCTCGACAAGAAGCACTCTCGCGCCCTGCAGCGCCAGCTCGCGGAAGACGCTCAGCCCGTTGATGCCGCCGCCGAGGACGCACACGTCCACCTTCGGGCTAAGGCGCAGCCCGTTCAATGTCTCGTTCCGGTTCATGATGACAGTCCGTTATCCGTCCATGTTGGCCAACTCCACCGAAACGGCCGTTTCGATGGCTGCCAGGTCTTCATCGGATAGCCGCAGCGTACCGGCCCGCGCATTGTCGAGCGCCTGCGACGGATTTCGCGCGCCGCATAGGGCAAAGGTCACGCCCGGCTGCCTCAGAGTCCAGGCGATTACCGTCTGCGCGACGCTGGCGCCGTGCCGCTCCGCGACCGGCCGGATCGCTTCGGCGAAACTCCTGGCCTTCCGCCGATTGGCCACGGAGAAGCGTGGGTGATCCTTGCGCTGATCGTCGCCTGAAAAGACCCGATCCGGTCCGATCGTTCCAGAGAGCAGACCGAGCGCCAGCGAGGAATAACTGAGCGTCGACACGCCATCGGCAACGGTGAGCGGCAGCAGGTCCGCCTCGATCTCGCGATCGATCATGCTGTACCGCTCCTGAATCGCGTCGAGCGATCCGGTTTTGATGTATCTTTGCAGTTCCGAGCGGTTCACGTTGCTGGCGCCGATCGCACGGATCTTGCCTGCCCGCTTCAGGTCCTCAAGCGCCGCGACCGTCTCCTCGATGGGCGTCGTCGCATCCTGCCAGTGGGTGATGTAGAGATCGATATGGTCCGTGCCGAGCCGGCGCAGGCTTTGCTCGACTTCATGGATGATCGAGGCCCGGCCGAGATAGCGATGGACCGCCTTGCCGTTCTGATCGAAGAAGTGGTTGCCTTCCTGCGTGTGCCAGACGAGGCCGCATTTCGTGGCGATCACCGCCTTGTCGCGGCGGCCGGCGATCGCCTTGCCGACTATCTCTTCCGACCGGCCGAGGCCGTAGGCCGGCGCCGTGTCGATAAGGCTGACGCCGGCATCGAGCGACGCCTGAATGGCGGCAACTGATTCGGCCTCATCCGTTCCGCCCCACATCCAGCCGCCGATCGCCCAGGTGCCGAGGCCGACGGCCGATGCCGTGACGTCGGAACGCCCGATCTCGCGGGTTAACTGTTCGCCGCTCATGCAGAAAATCCTTCCTCGGACGCAATTTCAAGAATTCGTGCGCCGGTCGCCTCGTCGGTGACGAGCGTGTCGAGATGCTTACCGTGCATGACGCTGAGGATCGGACCGGCTTTGCTCGGTCCGCTTGCGACGCCGATCTTCGTCGGTATCGAGGCGAACTCCTCGAGCGTCAGCGACACCAGCGAACGGTTGAGGCTGTAGTCGCAAACCTGGCCACGGTCGTCCAGCAGGTGTGCGAGCAGTTCACAGGTCGCGCCGGAGCGTTCGATAGCCGCCCGGTCGGTGCTGGAGAACGGGTGCAGATCGTAGTAGCTCGAGTCGTCCGTGAGGATCGAGCCGATGCCGACCACCGCCACCTTCGCCTCCCGTGCCCGTTTGAAGACGTCAGCCACTGCGCGCATGTTGATCAACATTTCCCGCTGCTCGGCATCATCTGCGAAGAGGGGCGCATGGATCTGATAGGAACGCCCGCCGAGCCGGTCGGCCATCAGGGTCGAGACATGATTGACGTCGGTATAGTGCTTGCCCTGGACACAGCCCGTCGCCGGAATGACCTCGACGTCAAAACGGCGCGGCGGCTGCAGGCCGGCGACGACGGCGCTCACGCCCTTGCCGCCAGTGATGCAGATCGTGTCGCCGTCGCCGATCTCCTCGATCAGCAGGCGGGCTGCCGCCTCTCCGACCGCCTGGAGCGCGGTCTGCGGATTGTCGGAAACGGTCGGCACCACGACCGCGCGGCTGATCCCGCCGAGCGCCAGAAGCCGTTCCTCGAGATCGACCAGCGACTCGACCGGGGACTTGATCTTGATCTCGACGAGGCCGAGCTGGCGGCCGCGCTTGATAAGGCGATTGACGGTTGCTTGCGAGATCCCGAGTTGCTCGGCGATCTGCGCCTGTGTCAGACCCTCCATGAAGTGCAAGACGAGTGCTTGATGCATCTGGCGTGCGATCACGATCGCCTCGCGCGGCGTACTGGTCGTCTTGGCTTTCGTTTTGGCAATCGGCATGTCAGGCGGCCTTCCGCTTGTGCAGGAAATGATCGATGGAAACAGCGGCGAGAAGAATGCACCCCTTGATCATGTCCTGCCAATAGACCGAGACGTCGAGCAGGATCAGCGAGCTCGTGACGACGGAGAGGAGCGCGATGCCGAGGATGGCGCCGAGGATAGTGCCCGAGCCGCCGCTGAGCGAGGCGCCGCCGATCACCGCCGCAGCGATGATGTTGAGCTCCATGCCGACGCCGAAGGTCGGAGTCGCCGCACCGAACCGGGACATGTAGATGACGCCTGCGACACCGGCGAGCGTGGAGCAGAGCACCGTCACCCAGAATTTCACCTGATTGGTCTTGATACCGGAATACAGCGCCGCCTTCTCATTGCTGCCGGTGTAGAATACCTTGCGGAAGGCCGTCGCCCGGCGCAGCAGGAAATCGAACAGGACGACGACGGCGACGAAGATCAGGATGACGTAGGGAACGCCGTAGAACGTGCCCTGCCCCACCGCCTTGAAGCCCGCCGGCAGGGTGAAGAGCGAAAGGGGCGTGCCCTTGGTGATGATGAGGCAGAGCCCGCGCACGATCACCATCGCGGCGAGCGACGTGATGAAGTGGTTGAGACCGACGACCGTCACGAAGAAGCCCATCATGCCGCCGATCGCGCTGCTCACAACAATGCCTGCGAGCGAGGCGATCCAGGGGTCGACCCCGGCGAGGAAGAGCGAGCCCGAGAGCACCATCGCAAAGCAGACGACGGAGCCCACCGCGAGATCAATGCCGCCGACGATGAGCAGGATGGTCATGCCCACGACGACGATGCCTTCGACCGAAAAACTCATCAGCATGGCGCGGAAATTGCCCAATGTCAGGAAGTGCGGCGAGGCAATGCTCATGATCGCGCATAGCGCGAGAATGATCGCGATCAGCCCCGCCTCGCGCATCGTGCCGATGCGTTTCCAGGACGATGTCTTGGGCGCGCCTGCTACCATCGTGTCGATTGCCATTCCCGTCTCCCTCAGTCTCTCGTCACGCGGCATGGTTCGCCGCCTTTGCCGTTCCCACCCCCGAGGCGAGGCGGATCACAGCCTCCTCCGTCATCTCTTCGGAGCCGAGCTCACCGGCGATGCGTCCTTCGCGGACGACGAGCACGCGGTCAGAAAGCCCGAGCAGTTCCGGCATTTCCGACGAAATGACGATGATGCCGATGCCCGAACGCGCAAGCTCGCGCAGCAGCCGGTGAATTTCCGTCTTCGCGCCGACGTCGATGCCGCGTGTCGGCTCGTCCATGAGGATGACCTTCGGTTTCACCGCGAGCTGCTTGGCGATAGCGACCTTCTGCTGGTTGCCGCCCGAGAGGGATTTCACGGGTGCCTCGATGCCGCCCATTCTGATCGAAAGCCGTCGGGCGAAATCCTCGGCAAGCGCGGCCTCTGAGCGGCCGTCCATGAGCCCGGCGGAATTGGTCAACGACTTCAGATCCAGCACGGAAATGTTTTGCGCGATCGACATTTCCAGGAAGACGCCGGAGCCCTTGCGGTCTTCCGACAGATAGACGATGCCGCGCTTGACCGCGTCGGAGTAGGAGTTGATCTTCTCCGCCTTGCCATGCAGACGTACCGTGCCCGCGGTGCGCGGCCGCAGCCCGCAGATACCCTCGGCGAGTTCGGTGCGGCCGGAGCCGATCAGACCGCCGATGCCGAGGATCTCGCCATTTTTCAGCGCGAAGCTGACCCCATGGAAACGCTCGCCGTCACCGATGTCGTCCACCTCGAGGATCGTCTCGCCTGACGCCTCATCGGGCCCGAGCTTTTCCGGGTAGAGCTGCGTGATCTCGCGCCCGACCATGCGGCGCACCACATCGTCCGGCGTGAGGTCGGCGATGCGGTCGGTGCCGACATATCGGCCGTCGCGGAACACGGTTACCTGGTCGCAGAGGCTGAAGATCTCCGCCATGCGGTGGCTGATATAGATGATCGACATGCCGTTCGCCCGGAGGTCGCGGATGATCGAGAAAAGCTGCTGCGCCTCGGTTTCGGTCAGCGCCGCGGTCGGCTCGTCGAGGATCAGCACCCGACAGTCGAGCGTCAGAGCCTTGGCGATCTCGACAAGCTGCTGGCTGGAAATCGGCAGGTCCGCGACCTTGCGGCGGACGTCGATCGCGGCAAGCCGGTTCATCACCGCCTGCGCCCTCCGTTCGAGCGCGCGATAGTTCATGAGAGGGGCGCGGCGGCGATTGGTCGCCGCCATGAACATGTTTTCGGCCACCGTCACGTCCGGGCAGAGCGCGACTTCCTGATGCACGAGGCCGATGCCGAGCGATTGGGCGACGGCAGGCGAAGAGATCCGCACGACCTTGCCGTCCATCCGGATTTCGCCCTCGTTCGGCTGCAACACGCCGGCGATGATGTTCATCAGCGTCGATTTTCCAGCGCCGTTCTCGCCGCAGAGCGCATGGACCTCGCCGCGTTCGAGCGTGAAGTCGACGTCCGTCAGCGCCTTCACCGGCCCGAAGTGCTTCGTCACGCGATGAATCGTGAGCACTGGCTCTGCCATCGTCTTCCTCCCTCTCCCCGGCCATCCGCGCCGGAAAGCGCGGATGGCGCGATCGCGAGCCTACTCCTCGATGCCCTTCGTGCCGCGACGCTTCAGGTACTTGTCCCAATAGAAGTCGTCGGCATTCTCGGCCGTCACAATGGACAGGCCGTTGTCGACCACGGGAATGCTCATCGGATTGAAGCCGGAGCGCTTGGCGTCGTTCATCGGGTCGATCAGTTCCGGATGCTTGGCGAGCCACAAGAGCATGAAGCCCATATAGCCCTGCATGCCCTGGTTCGGGTTGATCGAGCCGAAGACCTCGCCGGCCTTGATCATGTCGAGGATGTTGGCGTTGACGTCCGCGCACATGACGAGGACCTTGCCGCCGGCTTCCTTGTTGGCCTGGGCGGCCCCGATCGCGGAGTTGGCTTCCGGCATGAAGACGGCGCCAAGGTTCGGATGAGCCTGGATGATGCTGTTGAGGCCCTGATAGGCCTTGGTCGGATCCTGGTTGGATGCAGCACGGCCGACAAGCTTCATGTCCGGCCACTTCTCTTCCATACGACCGATGAAGGCGGCGATGCGCTTGTCGTGATTGTCCTGACCCGGGTTTTCCAGAACCGCATACTCGCCCTTGCCGCCCATCTTCTCGGCGATCGCGTCGGCCGCGTAGATGCCCTCGCGGGTATTGTCCGAGGTGATGAAGGACACGCGTTTGGAAAGGGGCGAGTCCGCCGCGAATGTCACGACTGCGGTGCCCTGGTCGATGGCGCGGTTGATCGGTTCGATGAACGGGTCGGAGTTCATCGGATGGACCAGAATGCCGGCCGGGTTTTGCGCCAGTGCCTGGTCGAAGGTGGCGATCTGCTTGTTCACGTCATATTCCGGCGTGCCGGTGTATTCCGTCTCACAGCCGAACTGCTGGCCGGCCTGCTTGAACATTTCATAGACCGGAAACCAGTATTCCACGCCCGAGACCATGACGTTCATGACGTATTTTTCGCCCGGCTTGCAGCGGAACGGGTTCTCCGTCTCGGCGGCCGCGGAACCGGCAAAAAGCGTTGCTGCAAGGACCGCCATCGCGGTCGTGCTGAAAAAAGTGCGCAAGTGTCCTCCTCGAGGCCGAAGCCCCTCAAGTAAAGCCCGACGGCGCCAAACGACGCCGGTGATCTCAAGAGAACCGGATTTCCTCCTCGAAGTCCGGTAAGGGCAACTAAACGCAAAAGCGCAGCGCCTGTCAATAAAATTCATACCATGAATAATAATTCACACATCGTCTTCAACGGCTAACCCGAGGGCGCCGAAGGGACATCTCTGAAGTGATCAGGCGGTGTACTCGTAATCGATAGCTAGCCGATGTCGGCTTCGGCATAACCGCCGAGTTTGACCAATCCTCCGCGTATGCCGACCGCGCGGACGTTCAAGACAGTCAGAGTGGCGGCTGGTAGTGACGAACTCGACCCGTTGCTGGACATCCGGCTCCCAGTACCGAATGACACAAAGGCACGTCCAGCCGGACGTTGATTTCTGCCTTAAGTCGGCTTCAAGCAGTCACCCGGAAATTCGATGAAGCGTTGCCTCGTTGCCGAAGCAGGCGCGTTTCGATGACGGCGAAGACAGCGGTGGCGACGATTTCCTCCGGCAGAAGCGCCATGCCTAACGTCGACGTTGAGCCGGCGTTCTCATCGCATCGGATGCAAGGAGACGAGAAGGGCGAGCAGGCGGTCACATATCTCAGGCGTCAGTTCAACTCGATACGTTCTCCCGTTGCCGCCGAGCGTTTTACTGCATCGACCACCCTCAAGGTTTCGAGCCCCTCACGCCCGCTGACAAGCGGCGGTTCGTCTCCGCGGATCACCTTGCAGAATTGCCTGATCTGCAGAACGAGCGGGTCCTCGCCGTCGACCTCGATACGCGTTTGGTCAAATGGTTCCCACCAACTCCGTTTACCAGGATTGCGCCAGAGCTCGAGCGAGGGAACAGCCAGCGACCCGTGCGTTCCTCCGATCATGTAACAGGATTGCCCGGTCTTGGGGTAAGCCGGATTCTCTCCGGTTGTCATCTCCCAGCTCCACGGTGCGACCACCGCGTCGGAGACTGTCGCAGTTCCCAAAACTCCATTCTTGAACTCGATGAGGATTACAGCCGTTTCCTCAACTGCGTTGCCGCGCACCGCGTTGGACTCGCGTGCCTGAACCGCAGCCACATCACCGAAAAGGTAGCGCAGATTATCGACATCGTGGATGAGATTGAGCAAAACCGGTCCCGCACCGCGCTCGCGACGCCACGAGATGTCGAAGTAGTCGTCGGGCTTGAATAGCCAGAACATCGCATTGACAACAAGAACGCGGCCGAGCTTCCCGCTTTCGATGATTTCCTTTGCCTTCTGCATCATCGGATTATGTCGGCGGTGATGGCCGGTCAAAAGAGGAACACCTTTTGCCTCAGCCGCTGCGATCAGCTTTTCCCCGGACACAATATCGTCGGCGATAGGCTTTTCGATGAGTGCGGGAACGCCTGCTTCGACGGCTTCCAACCCGTTCTGGACGTGAGCCTGATTGGGCGTAGCCACGATGATCCCGTCAGGTCGGTCTAAGGTGATCATGTCCGCGAAGCTTGCAAACCACCTCACGCTGGCTTCCTTGGCTATGGTCTCACCAACCGACGACAGATCGACCACGGCACTGAGCTGCGCCGAGGGCTCGGCCAAGACGTGCTGGATATGGCGCTTACCGATGAGGCCTGCCCCAAGTACGGCCAGCTTAACCGGTTGGGTCATGGTCCCCTCAACGCTTGCTCGCCGCCTTGATCATTGTCACCACGCGCCGGATACCAAGCTGGTATCCTTCTGTTCCAAGACCGCAAATCACGCCGTCCGCGCGGTGCGAAACGAACGAGTGGTGGCGGAAGCTTTCGCGCTTGTGCACATTGGAGATGTGGATCTCGATCACAGGCCCTTCAAATGTGTTCAGAGCGTCGAGGATGGCGAGCGAGGTATGGGTGAAGGCTGCCGGATTGATGACGATGCCCGCACCGTCCTCGCGCGCCTCATGAATCCAATCGATGATCTCGTATTCCCGGTTGCTCTGATGAAAGCGGATTTCATGGCCGAGTTCGCTTGCCAGTTTGCGGCAGTCCGCCTCGACGTCTGCAAGGGTTTCATGCCCGTAGATGTGCGGCTGGCGTTTGCCAAGCAGATTAAGGTTTGGTCCATTGAGAACGTAGATCAGGCTCATAGTATAATTTCCTTCTCGAGCAAGCTGTTCTGGTCAGACGAAAGCGATTGCTTGAACAGCAAAATCAGGGTCCGACTCGTAGAGATCTGCGCGCAAGCCGAGCCTTCCAGCTTCGAGAGCAGGCGCGGCGATCGCCCGCGCGGCCTCGAGAACGGCAGTAAGCAGCTTCTGCTTGGTCTCTGCGGTACGACCCGGTGCCATCCGCACGATGATTTGGATGAAATGATTTTCGGCATGCTCGTCGCCCACACAGGAGTATGTCGCCTCTCGCGCAAGCGTGCGCACGGCGGAAGGTTTCACAAGGCCGCCATCGCGAACGCAGCGATGCACGGTCAGCGTCAGCCGGTCCATGGCCACATGCTCGCCTGCGCCTCGGCTATAATCGATGATGATATGCGGCATTGGGATCTCCCCATCAAGCCGACAGGCGGCACAGGTCCATAAAGTGACGGGACATGCGCTCGGCGTCGGGTGCTATCCCGGTGAACAATTCGAAAGCCGCTGCTGCCTGGTAGACGGTCATGCCGCCGCCGGGAAGGGTCCGGCAGCCTTTTGTTTCGGCGAGAGCAAGGAGCTCTGTGACGAGCGGCATATAGACGATGTCGGCGACCCAATGCCGTGGCAGAAGCCATTCCGGGTCGATTGGCAAACCAGGATGGCTCTTCATACCCGTCGGCGTCGCATGGATAAGGCCGTCCGCGGAACGCAGTGCGCTGCCGACATCCGTCGTGGCACGCGCACAATCCCTTGAGAACCGATCGTTCAACTGGCCAGCCAAGGTTTCTGCCCGTTTCGAATCCTGGTCAAAGATCGATAATCTCTCAATACCGAGCTTGATTGCGGCATGCGCCACGGCGACACCGGCGCCGCCGGCGCCAAGCAGGACGGCATGCGACTTCGCGACGTCCGGAAGGCCGCGCTGGAAATTCTCATAGAAACCGTACCAATCAGTGTTGTGGCCGATCCTCTCGCCGTTGCGAAAGACCACGGTGTTGACCGCACCGAGCATCTCTGCATCCTCGGAAAGGCGATTGAGGTGGGCGATCACCGTCTGCTTGCACGGATGTGTAATGTTGCTCCCGGCAAAACCGCGCTGCTCTTCCTCGTCCAGGAGGTCCGGCAGCGCGGAGGCGGGAAGGCCTCGCTCGGCGAGGTCGAGAAGTTCGTAACGGTACTCGAGGCCCTGGTGTCGAGCCTCCGTTTCGTGGAGCGCCGGCGACTTCGACATCTGGATGTCGGCCCCGATCAGTCCCACGAGGAATTTCTTGTCGTACATTGGCATCGCCTTCGAACGTCAGTGGTGGGCAAGGATTTCGCCGAGGAAGGTTTTCGTGCGTTCGTGCTTGGGAGCCTTGAAGAAGACCTCCGGTTCGGCCTCTTCGACGATTTCTCCGGACGCCATGAAGATGACGCGATCAGCGACCTGGCGGGCAAAGCCCATTTCGTGCGTGACACAGATCATCGTCATGCCGTCACGGGCGAGCCCGATCATGGTGTCGAGCACTTCCTTCACCATTTCAGGATCGAGGGCAGAGGTCGGTTCGTCGAAGAGCATGACCTTCGGCTCCATGCAGAGCGCGCGAGCGATGGCAACGCGTTGTTGTTGTCCGCCGGATAGCTGCGCAGGATACTTTTCCGCCTGGTCAAGGATACGAACGCGCTCGAGATACTTTCGAGCCAGTCGCTCTGCGTCAGTGTGGCTTGTGCCTCGCACACGCATCGGGGCGAGGGTACAGTTCTGAAGTACGGTCATGTGGGGGAAGAGATTGAAGCTCTGGAAGACCATTCCCACTTCGCGACGTATCGCATCGATGGATTTGATGCTTCCGTCCAGGACCTGACCCTCGACGACAATCTTGCCTTCCTCGATCGTTTCGAGGGCATTGATGCAGCGGATTAATGTTGATTTTCCGGAGCCTGACGGCCCGCAGAGGACGATTTTTTCGCCTTTGCGGACCGAAAGACTGATGGACTTCAAGGCATGGAAAGCGCCGTACCACTTCTGCACGTCCTCAAGGGAAATCAGCGTCGATCGATCGTTTGCGGAATTGAGCACGGAACTCTCCATTTGGGCTTTAGAGCATGATCCGACCGGAGTGAAAACGAGGATCGATAGGATCATGCGTCAGAAAGAAAGCGTTAGAGCGCCGATCTGATCCAGTCAGATCAACATGCGCTCTAATTGACGGTGAACGGGATGTTCGGAATGGATTCCGGGAATTGCGGCAGATCGATCGCCATCCACTTCTTCGTGATGGCGGCAAGCTCACCATTGGCCTTGATCTTGTCGATGAAGACGTTCACGGCTTCGTTCCAGTCCTTCTCGCCAAGCCGGGTCCCGACGCCGTTGTAGGTCGTCAGAAAGTCAATCTTGCGCTCATAGGTACCGGCACTCGCGGCATCCAGACGCTGACCATAGAACTGGTTGCCCCCGATCGCTTTCACCTGTCCGGAGATGAGAGCCTGGATGGTTGCAGCGTCGTCATCGAAGCGGCGAACCGTTGCGGTGGATCCGACGGCGTCCGTTACTGCCTTATCCTGCGAACTGGACTTCGGAACGCCGATCTCCCATCCCGCAACGTCTTCAGGCTTCGCAACCGTGTCGGATTTCGCCGCATAAAGCGAAATCGTGTTGGCGGCATAGGGCTTGCTGTATTGAATTGATTTCGCGCGTTCTTCCGTCATCGCCATCGTTGCGAACAGGATGTCGACTTTGCCGGTCGTAAGCGCCGGAATTCGGTTGGCAACGGCGAGCGGCTGGAATTGAACCTTCACGCCTAATTCCTTGGCGAAAAGCTTGGCGACGTCAGCGTCGAAGCCGTCCTGCACGCCGCTTGTGTTGACGAAACCCCATGGCGCATTGTCGCCCTGGATGCCGACCACAAGCGTGCCCTTTGCCTTGATTTCCTCCACACTTGCCGCAGAGGCGGTGGCAGCGCCAACGGTTGCGAAAGCAACGGTTGCGAGTGCAAGTCCGAGAAAATTCCTACGATTGTTATGCATGCTTATTCTCCTCCTCAAGAGTTTTGCTTCGAGCGAAGCGGTTAGCGGGCAGCTTTCGCCATCCGTTTTTCGAGGCCACTTCCGGCATGGGAGAGCGGCCAGCAAATGATGAAGTAGATTGCACCGACGATCCCGAAGACGAGCAGCGGACGATAGGTCTGGTTCGAAATGATCTGGCCGGCGCGAGTGAGTTCAATGAAGCCGACGATCGCTGCCAGCGACGTGCCCTTGATGAGCTGGACAAGGAAGCCGATCGTGGCCGGCATCGAGATTTTCAGGGCCTGCGGCAGGATCACGTCCTTCATCCGCGAGACATAATGCAGACCGAGGGCGTTGGCGGCTTCCGTCTGGCCCTTCGGCACAGCCTCGATGGAGCCGCGCCAGATCTCACCCAGGAAAGCACTGGCATGGAGCGTGAAGGCGATTGCGACCGCGATCCACGCGTTGACCTCGATGCCCAACAGCGCAACGCCGTAATAGACAACGAAGAGCTGCATCAGAAGGGGCGTGCCCTGGAAGACGCCGATATACCCTGCGGTGACCGTCCGGGCGACTTTCGCCTTCGAGGTGCGCAGCAGCGCGATCAGGATTCCGAATATCCCCCCACCGATGAAGCCCACGATCGCGAGCAGCACGGTCCATTTCAAGCCCTGCATCAAAAAGAAGAATTCGTTTTCGCCGATGGGACCCATGGCTGCCTCCTAGCGCGTCGGGTAGTTGAAGTAGTGGCGAGAAATGAGGGCAAAGAGGCCCATCATCAGGGTCGAGATAACCAGGTAGATAGCGGTCACCGTGAAATAGACCTCGAAGCTGCGGAATGTGTCAGACTCTATCCGCTGAGCGGCCGAGGTCAGTTCGTAGGCGGCGATTGACGTGCAGACAGACGTCGTCAGCGTCAGCAGGATGAACTGGCTTGTGAGCGAGGGATAAATCGCCCGCAGCGCCGGCTTGAGCACGATGAGCCGGAAGACGTCCGCCTTGTGCAGACCAAGTGCGAAACCTGCCTCGATCTGGCCGCGCGACACGCTTTCGACCCCGCCTCGGATAATCTCGATTGCGTACGCCCCACCATTGATGCCGAGGGCGATGATCGCCGTGACGGTCGGATTGAGGCGGATGCCCATGAGAGGAAGGGCAAAATATATGAAGAAGATCTGCACCAGGAATGGCGTATTACGCACGACCTCGACGAAGACGATAACGAGAGTGCGCGTGATCTCGCTCTTGGAAGTCCTTGCAACGACGCCCAGGATTCCGATGACGAGTGCGAGGAGCATCCCGGCCAACGCAAGGCCAAGCGTTCCAAGCGAACCCCATAGCAATTCCGGGGCGCGGTCGAGGACCGCACCGAAATCAAACGTATAAGTCATGTAAGACTTCCTCCCTCCGACCGGCGTAAGCCGCGTCGGCGCCGGATCACTGATCCGGTTTCAAAATTCCCAGTGCGCTGTCATGCAGATGTTTTAGATGTGCCTCCGGGTCCACCGACCCGACGAGTGGCACTTCAACGGAGACAGCAGTACCGTATTCGGTTGCCGCCCAGAGGTCCTTCAATGGCAATTCGCCTTCTCCAGGAGCGAGCCTGCCGCTTCTCGCCTCGGCGATCATTGCGTCCGATGTTTTGGGAGCAGGCCCGCGGACGTCGCAAAGCTGGACGTGTTTTACCTTCCCTGCATTTGTGCGAAGCTCGTCGAGCGAGGCTCCGTTTCGGAAGAAGTGAATCCCGTCAACGAGGGCACCGGCGTTCTCCGCTCCACAGGAATTCACGACCGCTACGCTGTCGCGAAAGGTTCTTACCGTCCGCCAGCCCATGTTTTCGATGTCGACTGACATGCCATATTGCTCCGCGAGGGCGCAAAACTCGGAAAGGTTTACGGCAAGACGGCCGCCGTCTCGATCATCGCCGCAAACGCTCAGCCGGCGCGCCCCTATGCTCGCAGCGGCTGCCACGGTCGCCTCATGGGAGGCCGCAACAAAGCTCTCGTCGATCACGAAGAACTCGATATCGAACACCTTGATGCCTTCGCCATCGGCGACTGCCTTGAACTCCTGGGCACTCTGGCTGCCCACCGGCAACTCGTAGAAGGGGGCTCCGGGAAAGGCCGGGTGCAGACGCAGACCTATCGACGCAAAACCCGCCCGGGCAGCCATCACGGCGAATTCCTTGGGCGGCAGCGCGATGGATGAAAAATGCGCCACGCCCAGCTCAAGCCGCGGTCTTGGCGTCGCGACGGCCATCACAAGATCCCCTTTGTCGCGAGGTGGTTGCGCAGATTGGTTCCCGTGCGGTGAATATGCTGACTCAACATGTCGCACGCATAGTCCAGATCCCGCGCGACGGCTCCCTGAGCAATCTCACTGTGCTCCTGGCTGACGTTGCGGTCACCCGACGTGCGGGTCAGAAACACCCGGCGATACCGATCGTTGAGATTAAGAAGCAATCTGCAGAAATGGAGCAGGATCGGCTTCCCGCAGCCAGAGATGAGTGTCAGATGAAATTCGCGGTGGAGCTCTTCCCAGCGCTCCAGCGTCTCCGGCCGAGCCGCGTCACGCTCGGTGCGGTTCAGGCGATGCAGCGCGCGCATGACGTTGCCCTCCCACTCCACATCACCGACCCGCATGGCCTCGCGAAGCGCGAAGACTTCAAATTCTTCGCGCAAGGTGGTGACCTCTTCGAGATTGGCCAGGGAAATCGATGAAACGCGGTAGCCGCGATTGTCCTCGAACTCTACCAGACCGTCCGATATCAGCCGCGCCAACCCTTCACGCAGCGGACTGAGGCTCACGTTGAACGTCTTGCGCGCCTTGTCGAGATTGATCTTGCTGCCGGCCTGAAGCTCGCCGGAAATGATCGCTTCCCGAAGACGGGATGCAAGCTGGCTCCCGATTGTGTTTTTGCCGTCATCGAGAAAGCCAGAAGACGATGGAGCATCTTCTGTCATCGGAGCAAAAGCGCCGTCGTCATCCGGTACCATTGTTCCTCCCAAGACTCCCCGAACTTATTGTCGATGATCGATACAATAAACGATTATTCGTGTCAACTTCAGAGCGCTGGAAATCTGCACAAAATCAAGACACAGATGCCCCTTCGAAGGCAATGTATAATTTATTCAATGTGTTAGATGCCGAGATCTTGTTTCTCTTGGCTTATTGGCGCCGCGAGAATGTGCGGCAGGGCCTTGACAGATAATCGATTATTTGGATAGTCGAAAATCGGGAGGTAGCCCACATGGTGATCAAAACTGAAAGCGATCTGACGCCAGCCGTCCTCGCTGTGATGAATCGCACTGAAAACCCCCGCCTGCGAGAAATCCTCATGGCGATGGTCGAGCATCTTCATGCCTTCGTGCGCGAGGTTCGACTGACCGAGGTCGAGTTTCGGGAGGCGACAGCCGTGCTGAACGAGATCGGGAAGCTGCATACCGATCATCACAATGAGTTTGTGCTGATGGCCGGTTCTCTCGGCGTTTCCTCACTTGTCTGCCTGCTGAACAATGGCGACATGGGACAGACCGAGACCTCCCAGTCGCTGTTGGGCCCATTCTGGCGCCTCAACTCTCCGCGGGTCGAAAATGGCGGAACGATCATCCGATCCGAGACGCCGGGCACTCCCTTGTTCGTGCATGCCAAGGTCGTTGACCGCGACGGTAAGCCAATTTGCGGCGCCGAAGTGGATGTGTGGCATGCATCTCCCGTCGGTCTTTATGAAAACCAGGACCCGGACCAGGCCGAGATGAACTTGCGCGGCAAATTCATGACCGACGAGCAAGGCCGGTTCTGGTTCAGGACCGTCAAGATGGTGGGGTATCCGATACCGGTCGATGGCGTGGTCGGACGCCTGCTCAAAGCTCAGGGACGCCATCCGTACCGACCAGCGCACCTGCACGCACTGATCTTCAAGCACGGATACAAGACGCTGATTTCCCAGGTCTTCGACCCCAGCGACCCGAACATCGACTCCGATGTTCAGTTCGGTGTCACGGCAGCGCTGACCGGCGACTTCATTCGTCATGAGGAGCCCCATCCGACCGAAGCGGATATTCCTGGTCCGTGGTTCTCGCTCGACTACACCTATGTCATGGAGCCCGGCGAAGCCGTTTTGCCGCGTCCCCCGATCAAATAAATCACGATCAGCAGAGCAAACGATATGATTACCGAAGAAGAACGCCGGGCCGCGGCAGACGCGCTGCTCAAAGCTGAGATCGAGCGCAAGCCGATCATACAGCCCAGCGAGACCTACCCGAACCTCGAACTCGAGGACGCCTACCGGATTCAGGCTTTGTGGGCGGAGGCGAGGGTCGCCAAGGGCGCACGGATCGTCGGGCACAAGATCGGCCTGACGTCACGCGCAATGCAGATGGCTTCGAAGATGACGGAGCCGGACTACGGCTGCATTCTCGATGACGCGCTTTACAACGACGGAGCGCAGATCAGGGCTGACTTGTTTATCAAGCCGCGCCTCGAGGTGGAGCTGGCCTTTGTTATGGGTGACGATCTCGTCGGGCCCGGCATCAGGATCTATGACGTCATGCGTGCGACCGAGTTCGTTGTCCCGGCGCTGGAGATTATCGACTACCGGACCGAAGTCCCCCGCGCTATCACCGACACCATTGCGGACAACGCGGCTTTCGGCGCCCTTGTCGTTGGCGGCCGTATAATTCGCCCGATGGACATTGATATCCGCTGGGTCGGAGCGACTCTTTCCAAGAACGGCATCATCGAGGAGTCGGGCGTGTCGGCGGCGATCATGGGACATCCGGCAGCCGGCATCGCGTGGCTGGTCAACAAACTTCATGCTGTGGGCGGTGGCCTGAAGAAGGGACAAATAGTCCTGGCCGGCTCCTTCACGCGTCCTGTCGATATCGCGAAAGGTGATGTCATTCAGGCCGACTACGGCCCTGTTGGCTCCATCGGCGTGTCGTTCGTGTGAGGTGCTGGATGGAAAATCCCGTCAATCGATTCAAGCAGAAGCTTCTTGCTGGTCAAAGTCAGATCGGCCTGTGGTGTGGCTTGCCGGGAAGCTACGCCGCGGAAATCGTCGCGCCTTCAGGTTTCGATTGGCTCCTGTTCGACACGGAACATTCCCCGGGCGACGTTCTGACCGTCCTGCCGCAATTGCAAGCGGTCGCACCATACGACGTTTCCCCCGTCGTCCGCCCGGCCATCAACGATCCCGTTCTCATCAAACGTTTCCTGGATATCGGCGTTCAGACACTGCTCATTCCCTACGTTCAGAATGCAGAGGAGGCGAAAGCCGCAGTCGCGGCGGTGCGATATCCTCCGGATGGAATTCGTGGTGTTTCTGCCCTGACGCGCGCCACTCGTTTCGGCCGAGTTGCGAACTATGCGCAAAATTCGGAACGGGAAATTTGCCTGTTGCTGCAAGTTGAGACGCGGGAAGCCCTTGGCAACCTCGAGTCGATTGCGTCGGTGGAGGGAGTGGACGGCGTATTCGTAGGACCGGCAGACCTGGCAGCGAGTTTCGGACACAGGGGCCAACCGAGTCACCCGGAAGTGGTCGATGCAATTGTCGACGCGATTGAACGCCTGAAAGCGTTGGGCAAGCCTGCGGGCATTCTTACCCCGGATGAGACGTTCGCGTCCCGGTGCATCTCACTGGGAACACTGTTTACTGCCGTTGGTGTCGATGTCGCCGTCCTGGCAAGGGGATCGGAAGCGCTCGCGGCACGATTTGCATCGCAAGGAGCGTGACCGCGATGTCGGAACGTGATGAACTCCTCATCGAAATCGCACCGACGGGAGTCATCAGAGCGGCGGTCAACATGTCGAATGCCGCACTTGTCCAACTCGATCCAGTGACAGGCGTTCTAACAGGACCGAGCACGCAGATCGCGATCGCACTTGCGGCAGAACTGGAATGCGATTTGTCGATAGTCCGATACGGATCGGCCGCTGACATTCTTGCGGCTGCCGACGGCAACGAGTGGGACGTTGCATTCATTGCTTCCGATCCGTCACGTGCCGACAGGTTCTCCTTCTCGCCTCCCTATACCACGGTGACCGCCAGCTTTCTGGTGTCAGACAGCAGCCCGCTTCGCAGCGTGGGGCATGTCGACGTCGAAGGGGTGCGCATTGCCGCCGCCAGAACCGCGGCCTATACAAAGCAGCTTGAGCGACAGATCAGAAATGCAGTTGTCCTCCATACAGAAAATCCCGCCTCCGCCCTGGACATGCTTGTATCCTCGGAGTGCGATGCGGCAGCGGGCTTGACCGAGTCCCTGTTACGTTTCTGCGAAGAGAATCCAGGTTTCCGCGTCGTCGAGGGGGCATTCTCGACAGTGCCTCAAGCGATCGCCGTGGATCGGAGGTGCGTTCACGCTTCAACCTTCCTGTCGGACTTCATCCGACAGCATTGCAATGCGGGCAAGCCGAGCAATTGAAGCAGTTGGCGGGACATGCGACGAGTCGACCCGAAGCAGCCGGCCGGTGACAGGCAGAGGGAAGGTCCTGGTAGTTTCTGTCATAGACGATGGTCACCCAAATAGCGCGCTGGCGACATGCATTAGGCGGGAGGCGGATCGGGCTTTGCCAAGCCGCCGAGATCGGGTTCGCCGCAACGCCTGAGAATCGCTTCGCGCACGGCGTCGCGCAGTTGCAGGACAGCTGCGAAATCCGTGCCGGTCGGCGAGACCGCCTCGAATATTTCGATGCTGAGCGATGCGCGTCTTGGAAACCATTGTTCGCCCCGCAGCATGGACCTCGTACCCCGGATAACGCCTGGAAGAATCTTGAGACCCGCCTCCGCGGCTACCTTGAAGGCGCCGAGATAGAAGCCGGCGAGGCCTTCCCTGCGGGTGAACGTGCCCTCGGGGAAAACGACGAGAACCCGCCCTTGGCGCGCCAGATCCGTCAACGACCTGGCATCCTGCAGGCTTGCGGAGACATCATAGCGCTCAACGAAGGGGATGCCCAGGCGCCGCAGCAACGGGCCCGTGGGGAATTGCCGTGCAAGCTCCCTCTTGGCCACGATTGCCGGCTCGCCCGGAAGAAACGCGGTGAGGACAAATACGTCCATGTAACTCGCATGATTGAAGGCGAGCATCCCGCCCTTGTTCGGGATCCGGTTGATGCCGGCGGATGCAACCGAGACACCCATGGCGGCAAGCGCGGCGCGCGCGATCCTCCTGACGGCGCGCCAGCGCCAGGAGAAACGCGGGATCAAGAGCACCGCGAGCGATCCCGCCGACAGCGCCACGCCAAGAACCGCCCACCACCAGACGGCATAGAACGTATCCCGGGCTAGCCGCGCGAAGCGCCGGGCCTGCGCGCCAATGCCGAGCAGGATCAATCCCGACAGTTGCACCGAAAAGGCGCGGCGGGCCCCTCCGATGCGGCCGCTCTCGAAGAGCGTCTTCGCAGTGCCGCGTCGAAGCTTGCCGCTGGACGTCTTCGGCACCGATTGCGGCGGCACCAGCAGCACCTCGTCGGGAGGACTGCCGGAAATGGCGGCGGCGGCCGCGACCACGCGCTCCTCGATTTCCGCGCGCGCATGCGTATCGGCCTCGGCGGTCTCCGCGACGACGACCACCCGCTCGGTGCCCGAGGCACGGTCCGCCGTGCCGAAGACAGCCACGCCTCCCTTGCGGATTCCGGGAACCGCCGCCACCGCCTCTTCGATCTCCTGCGGGTAAAGGTGTCGGCCGGCACGGATGATAATGTCCTTGACGCGGCCCGTGACGAACACGTCGCCGCCCGTCATATAGGCGCGGTCGCCGCTGTCGAGCCAACCGTTATGAAAGAGCGCGCGCGTCTTCTCTTCGTCGCGGAAATAGCCTGCCGTCGTGGAGGGGCCGCGAAATTCGAGCCGACCCTCCCGCCGCTCACCAAGTTCCCGGCCAGCTTCATCGACGATGCGGATTTCGTGGCCTGGCAATGGCTGACCGCAGGCGACGATTTCAAGCGCAGGATTGTCCGCACGCGCAATCTCGGCCATGCCGCGTCTGCTCAACACGTCGCGATCCACCCGATCAATGAGGGGTGGACGTGAGAGCGGCGGGAATGCGAGACCGACGGAACATTCCGCAAGTCCATAGACAGGAGCCAGCGCCTCCACCGCCAAGCCGAAACGACCGAAACGGTCGCTGAACCGGCGGAGTGTATCAGCACGCACCGGCTCTGCTCCATTGGCGATCATGCGCACCGAACCAAGGTCGAGCCCGTCGATGGCTGCGTCCGGGATCTTGTTCAGGCAGATCTCGAAACCGAAATTCGGAGAGGCCGACAGCGTCGCTTTGTAATTGTGCATCGCCCAAAGCCAGCTTTGAGGACGCGAGAGGAAGCTCAAAGGCGACATCGCATAGAGCGGCGCGCCATAGTACAGGCAACCGAGCCATGCGCCGATCAGGCCCATGTCGTGGTAGAGCGGCAGCCAGCTCACGAACACATCGCCCGCGCCTGCACGCATCGCATCGCCCATAGCGCGAATATTTGCCAGCAGATTGGCATTGCTGAGCACGACTCCCTTCGGGTCGCCCGTGCTGCCGGATGTGTATTGAATGAGCGCCGTCTTGGCAGGGTCGCCGTGATAAGCAAGGTCCGGCTCCGGCGTCGATTCCTCCAGGTCCCCAACGCAATCAACCGAATTTAGCGCGTCCACCAGCGCCTTGAGCAAACGGGCAAGCCGGCGTCCTTCTGGCAAGGTGATGAGCAGAGAGGCGCCCGCATTGCCGAGGATCCCGGCCTGCCGACGCACATGCTCCTCGAGTTGCGAAGGGCGCGTTGGCGGATAGATGGGCACGGGAATGGCGCCGGCATACAGGATGGCGAAGAAAGCGACAAAGAAGTCGAGGCCGGTCGGGAGCATCAACGCGACCCGATTCCCCGGCGCGACACCGCGAGCTACGAGCGCGCCAGCAACCCGGCGCGCACGCCCGCCGAGGTCAGCATATGTGAGAGCGCCGAGCGGGGTGGCCTCGTCCTCCAGCACGGTAACATGCAGCCGTTCGGGATGCCGCGTCTCGTGCCATTCCAACACCTCGACCAACGTGCGCGCCTCGATGGCAGCGGGAACGGTTGGAAGCATTACGGACAACCGTACGCCCGGAGCGCGTCGCTTTCCTTCCGGTTGAGCCCGCTCCAGTGCCTGCTCAAGATCGGACACGGTTTCGGCTTCGGCCATGGCGCGCGCTGGTAGCCTCACATGAAGGGCGCGCTCAATCCGCAAGGCCAACTCGGTGCGACCGAGACTATCGATGCCGAGATCGCGCTCGATCCGGCTCGATGGAGCAACGACGATCGAATGTGCCTGCGGGTGCAACTCGCGCAGGAATCCCGTTACGATCGCAAGCAAGTCGCAAGCGCGCTCATCCTGCCTGTCGACTGCGGCAGGTGAAATCGGCTGCCCAGTTTCCTTCGACATGGACAATTACAATAGCGCATTGTGAAACGGTCGTCTTCCTGCACCGCACGCCGCGTCAGAATCCGTTGCCGAACGTGGGGGGAGGCGTGAAGGCCGAAAAGCCAAGGATCGGGGCATCGCAGCGCCGATCGAATTTCGTGGGCGGTTGGCGCCGTATACAGTTCGGATCCGTCTGGTAGGCATATCCCGACAGGCTGACGTACCGGCTGGTCTGCATGCATCCCGCCACCACCACGCAGGCAAAGGCGGCCGCGAAGAAAGTCTTCATGAAGGGCTCCTTTCGAACCGAGCCGCATCCTTTTGAGATATGCCAATCGCCGCGCCGATGTGGTCTTTACGCTTGATGATCCGAGGCGGGCAGGAAAGGTGCGCCTCGCGACGCGAGGAGGAAAATATAGCCCCTCCGGCCGGTTTCGGCTCTAACCAGAAAGGGTTCGGCACGGTCATGATTTTGGGCTAAGCCTCACGCCACCGACAGCCAGGATGGGCAGAACCGGCCCTCTTTGCGTGGTACAACCCCGGCGGAGCGCCCGCGAGCTACCTGATTGCAATTGCGTATGGACCCCGCGCACGTAAGGTTACCGTCGCCGCCTAGAACCGAGAGCGTCGAGACGCAATCAGACGCGCACAAGGAGATTCTGTCGCGCATTGAGGCAGTAGTCCCGTCACGAATAGCTGTGATCGCCGGAGAAGAGATCGTTCAGCTTGTAAGCTACCTCGGTCCGGTTCGTCGCCTTCAGCTTCTTCATGATGTTGCGGATGTGGACCTTGACCGTGCTCTCGCGAAGATTGAGCTCGTAGGCGATGATCTTGTTCGCCTTGCCCTTGCGCAGCGCCTGAACGACTTCCGCTTGCCGCAGAGTGAACATTCCCGCGAGCGGTGCCGGCTCCTGTTTACCCGTCTCGATCAGATGGCGAACGGCAAGAATGCTGCTGGCCGGTACGAAGGTGCCTCCCGCAATCGCCAGTCCGATTGCTTCGATGCAGACTTCCACGCCGACCGACGTCGGGATGTAGCCGCGTGCTCCGGATTCCAGCACTCTCAAGATCTGGGCGATTTCGTCGCTGTCCGAGAGGACCACGACTGGAACGGGCCGAAACTCGGAAGAGAGCTTCGAAATCTCCACGCTGATCTCGGAGAACTTCCGCGCTCCGATGTTGAGGAGGACGGCGCCGACGGGCGATTGGACGGACTTCTTCTCGCGCCATTCGTCGATTGAACCGAAGGCTACAACATCCATACCGAGCCCATGATTGATCAACGTCCTCGCCAGGCATTCGCGATCGAGCGCCCTGCTGTCCAGGAGGACGAGGCAACGTTTGCCTGCCTGTTGATCCTGAGGCTTATCCCTCTCCTCGCCCTCTCTTGAACCATTCGCACCCGGCGGGTCCTGCGTAAACACAGACACTTTCTCAAACCTCGACACAGATGAAGCCATCACATAGTCCCCTTATCAAATGGTCGCCAATGCGCAAAAACAGCGGCTCATAATGAGATGCAAAACCAAAGTGGAAATACGAGAAATACTTATTAAGAACTAATACCTTTGAGTTATTATCCAGATACGAAGTGGGTACACCTTGGCACAACAATGGTATTCGAATAACTGACATCCGATAATCTAATAGAACTTCTCCTAAAAATGAAGTGGTATTAAAAAATATCCTCGAACTCCGGGATTTATCGCAGTGCACGGATCTCACCCCGGCGGCCTGGTCGCACCAGAGCGTTATCTCCTCTTGAAGGTTGTCGCGCAGCGGGCGTGTGGCGTAAATTCCCGCGGCGCGCCGACAAGCTCCTCGAGCAACTTGCTGCTCCAGTTCGATCATCAGCGTCGCGACGGCGCGCTCGCTTCTTCCGCGGACGCAGTCAAGATGAAGGCACGGTGGCGCCGTGCATACCTCAGCCGGATGAGGCAACTCCTCCTGGACTATTCTTATGCGGTAAAGACGTCTTGGATTTAACCTCTGCAAACAAATAGGAACTATATCTATTACCTTGAACAACGAACTATTTTGGTCGTTTTTTTACCAAACCAGTTATAGTAGCTTACATTTGTCGGCTTTGATTTGTTTCTGTTCCGTTCGTCAGAGGAGGACGACGGAGCAGAAGCGCAGGTCGAAACGAGGTGCTTGAGGGCAAGGCCATGAACTCATCAGGCCCAGGGGATGGAGACGAATATGCGGCGCCTGCTCGCCCACTGAGGTTGCGTACTGCTGGCGCGTTGCTTAGTGCAAATGACCAGAGGCGCGCATCGGAGCAACCGTTCGTCATCATCGACAAGCGCGAACTCAGGCGGGAGTGCCTAGCCCAGAACATCGCCGCGGAAAAGCGCTACGGCTGCGTGCTCACCTACGGCTCAGCCGCGGAGTGGGCAAGACAAAGAACGAACTATCCGGCTCCCTTTGCCGCGCTCCTATGCGTTGCGGATAGGAAAATCGACGAGCCGGATCTGGAACAGGAGATTCGTGCGCTCGTCTGCGAACTCGCGCCGGCCCCTTTGATCCTGCTCGCCGATAACGACGAACTTACCGAAATCCTGAAGGCGCTGGAGTGTGGGGTTAAGGGCTACATCCCTTCTTCAGTCGGCATCAATGTCTGCCTGGAGGCGATCCTGCTTTCCGTCGCAGGCGGGATTTTCGTTCCGGCCAGCAGCGTCTTTGCGATGCGTCACCTGTTCGAAACCAACGTCGCCGCGCGTCCTTTTGCCGGCATCCTCACTGACCGGCAGGTGGAGGTAGCCGAGGCTTTGCGGCGCGGAAAGGGCAACAAGATGATTGCTCATGAGCTCAACCTCCGCGAAAGCACGGTCAAGGTGCATGTCCGTAACATCATGAAGAAAATCAACGCGACTAACAGGACGGAAGTGGCTTACAAGATAAACGATCTCTTTCCCGATGATGCATCGGCCGACGGGCTGAACGGCACAGGCACCTGAATCTCAGCCCAGGACACACTGGTCCGACCGCCGAAAGGGGCACCACCTTCTGGGAGCGCCTTGGCCCCCACCGCCCCGGTTTCAGAACACACGCGTGCTAAGCTCCGCAACCTCATTCCCGGCATTTTACAGCGCCGCGCTGCTCATTGCCGGCTTCGGCCCTTTTGCGGGCCTCCGCCATGAGCTCGCTTGGCCTGTCGCCGATATCAGTTGAACCTGTAACCTCCTCCTGGTGAGGCGTAATCGATTTCGTCTGGGTATCCGTTGATCCCGTCGTTTCAGCTCCGACGCTTTTCTTCTGTTCGCCTGCCAGGCCTCCTCCTGATGCTCCGTCGTTGGCGCGCCGCTGGCGGGTGCGCCCGTTTTCCGCCGAAGCAATAGCTTGCTCGAGCTTCTGGAGGTCCTGGCGGCAGTCCGCGAATGCCGGCGCTGCCAGTAGAATGGGCAGGACGGCAGCTGCTGTGAAACGTTACTTGGCTCCCTGATTAGCGACGCAACGCATCCGGTTACACCCGTGCAGCAAAACAAAGCTCTACACGAAGGGTTGCGTGTAGATGGCTGATTTGGCGCATTCTGGCGGGAACCAGCCGCGGGAGCGACGCGCACACCGGCGCTGGCGTGCACAGGACTGTCGCACGGCCACCCTGTCAGCGCCACTGCGCCGACAGGGTTCTCAAGCTTGCTGGCGGATCAGCTCGCAAGCGCTCCCGATTTCTTCGCAATCCAGGTGGCAACATAATCCATCAGGGCTGGCGACAGGCAGTCATAGGGCTCTAACCCGAGCTCCCTCAATCGGTCCCGCACGCTGTCCATACGGCTGGGATCGACGCCTGATTCTATAATGGAGGACACGAAGGCTGCAAAGCCGGGCGGCGCCCAGCCCGACTCCTGGAAGCGCTCGGGATGGATGAAGTCCAGCCCTTGGAAAGCATGCTCTCGCTCCACCGGTCCGTACATATGAACGCCGCATTCCCTGCAGGCGTGCCGCTGGATGAGTGCGGAGGGATCGACCACTTGCAGCTTGTCGCCGTTTTCAAGCACCGTCACCTTGTCATGCGGGACGACCGCGACAACGGAGAATGTTGCGCCCTCCGGCTTCCAACACTTCGTGCAGCCACAGGCGTGATTGTGGGCGATCTGGCCTTCGATCCTTACCTTGACCGGCCTCTCCGTGCAGGCACAGACAAGCGTGCCTCCCTGAAAGTCGGGGCGCCCCTGTTTCAGGCCGCTGTCGACAGCCGGATGAATGCGAATTGAGCTTTCCATTGCCTATCCTCCCTGTTGTACCGAAGCCATCTCGACGTGACGATGCTTCGGCTTCTTCGATTGCCCGGCGGTTTTACGCTCAGTAGATCACGACGCTCCTGATGCTTATCCACTCGTCGTCGACACGCGCATAGCGCCGTCGTTGGCTGAAACGATGATCCGTGACATGACGGCGGGCGCAATTGACGCCGCAGTGAGCTGGGGGCCGATGGCCGGATATTATGCCCGCAAGTCGGCGGTCGAGCTAGCGGTAGCGCCCTTGACGAAGGAGAAGGGCGGATCGCGCATGACCTATCGGATCACAATGGGTGTGCGCCCGTCCGATCAGGAGTGGAAACGCACCTTAATACCTTCATCAGGACCATCAGGAGGAGATCAACAAGCTCTTGCTCTCGTACGGTGTTCCGCTTCTCAATGAGCAGGACGAAGATCTTCGCTTTGCGCATCAGTTTAAAGCCGATGGCGACACACGCGCCGCACTTGAGGGCTGTTCTTGCTCGATCGACGTTATTGCCTGGATCGTGCCTTATGAGCGCTGTGAGACGGCCGAGACGTTCGGAAGCCTTGGATTTGTGACGGGCGAAAGAGGGGCTCTGTTTCGGGAGAGCGCGGCAGCGAAATCCGCCGATACCGAACCGAGACGAGCACAGGCGGAAGCAGACGTTCGCTGCTTCTGACCCTCGAAAGCAAGACCCTCTCGCGGCTTGCAGAGCGGTTACACGGTGTCCGGAAACCTCTGGTGAAAATCCAGAAGGAGATCATCGAGCGCTGGCGCGTCGCGCAAATCGCGCGAGAGGCGCACCTCGAAGACGCCATGCACCTGCGCCGGACGCGGTGTCAGCACGATAATGCGATCGGCAAGCAGAAGGGCCTCACGCAGGTTGTGAGTTACCATCAGGACTGTGGTGGGTCGGGCCTCCCATACCGTCGCCAGGAGACGACGCAGTCTGTCGGCAGTCCGCTCGTCGAGCGAGGCGAAAGGCTCGTCCAGGAAAAGAACCGAGGGTTCTGTGGCGAAAGCGCGTGCCAGGGCGGCGCGGCGCGCAAGGCCAAGGGAAAGCTCCGAAGGATAGAGTGACCGCACCGCCGAAAGGCCCAGGACATCAAACAGCCAGTCCAAATCCTTGTCTCTGAGCCGCGGGGCAAGCGCAAGACGAACGTTCTGCTCCACCGTGCGCCAAGGGAGCAGCACCGGCTCCTGGAAGACCGCGGCAACGCGGTTGGAGCCGCCCTCGGGCAACTGATAGCTGCCGGAAAACTGCCGATCGAGACCCAACAGGATCCGCAGCGTCGTGGTCTTTCCGCAGCCGGACGGGCCTAGTAAACAGGCAAATTCACCCTGCCGCACCTCGAAAGAGAGCCCGCGCAACACATCGATCGTGACGCCCTCGGCTGATCGGAACGTCTTCTCGGCAATGTCGACTTTAAGCGGGGCGACGCCAGCGGGTTGCATGTCGTTCAAAGGGCTGCACCAGAAGGAGTTCAATCAGCAGCATGATGGCCACAAAAGCCAACGTGTATGCAAGGATGGCGGCAACATCGAAAATCTGGAAATAGAGATAGATCTGAAAACCCACCCCACTGGAGCGGCCGAGCAGTTCGACAACGAGCACGATCTTCCAGATCAGTGCAATGCCCGAGCGTGACGCAGCCGCGAAATAGGGCTGCAACTGCGGCATCAGGATGTGGCGGAGATAATCGAGCGGACCCAGTCGATAGACTGTCGCCATTTCCGCGTATCTGAAATCGAGAGCGCGCGCGCCCTCACGCATGATGACGACCACATTGGGTATCTTGTTGACCGCAACGGCGCCGACCGCGGCCGCCTCCGTCAGGCCGAACCAGATATAGGCGAGCACGATGACGACCAGTGCTGGAAGGTTGAGGAATAGGACTAGCCATGGATTGAAGAAGGTGTCCGCCCGCCGGTGCGTGCCGAGCAGGACACCGATAACCGAACCAAAGAGCATGGCAACGACGTAGGCAGCCGCCACCCGCCAGAGCGTCATCGCCAGATGATAACCCAGATCACCGCTCGCCGCCTCCTTCAGGAGCACTCGCCAGACCGCGAGCGGCGGCGGGAAAGCACGGCTTGGCCAGAGCTCGGCCGCCAGGCTCCAGAGCAGACAAAGGCCGAGCAGCGATAGCGCGACCGTGGCCGCCGGCAAGACGGAACCAATCCCCTTGAAGACGATACGCATTCGCCGGTTTGCAGAGCCCCCGTTTGCTGTTCCAAGTCCGGCTCTCATGCCTTCAATGCAGCCCAGAAAGTCCCCGGAGGCATTTGAGAAGCTTTGCCGACGAGTCTCTCACCACCCAGGTCTGCGAGGATATCGTACAGCTTAGCGGCATCCTTCTCTTCATCGGCCAGAGGCCGGTCTGGAATGCCTTTGCGGTAGCGATCGCGCAGCACCTCGAGCTCCCTGCCTTCGGCTCGCACGATATGGGCCAGACGCTGCCACTCGGCATCGGAATCGGCTAGAAGCTTCTTGGCCGCTGCGCTCGCTTTGATAAAGCCCATCGCCACGTCCGGATTTTCGTTCGCCCATTTTTCGCGAAACACGTATCCGAGCGCCGAGACGGGTCCGGACGCCCCGAGCGCTTCGGCTGCTTCGTGGGCACCGATCAGCCGGCGAAAGCCATTCGCTTCAAGCCGCGCGCAGAAATGCCAGAAGCTCAAGACCGCATCGAGCTCCCCGGAGAGCGCCTTTTCGGACAGCAGGGGCGGTGCACCGAACACGATCTCGCCCTCCTCGGTCAGGTCGGTCTTATGGTCACGCTTTGCAAGCCCCTGGATCAGAAGCCAGCTCTTGTCGAGCGCCCCACCGGCGACGCCGATCTTCTTCCCCACAAGGTCGGGGATGGCTTGAATTGGTGCGTCCTGCCTCACCATGATCGCGCCAACGGCAGTCGAGTATGGCGCGAGCGTGAGGTCTTCGCCCTCCGAACGCTGGCGCGACACCCACAACCAGTCGGAAACGATGACGTCGAGGTCGCCCGCGAGCATGGCTACATTACTGGCGTCTTCGCCGGCGAAATGGACCACCTCCACATCGACGCCGTTGGCCTCGTCGAATCGATGGTGTTTGATGGTGTCGAGCTCCCAGTTCACGGTACCGAACTTCAGGACACCCACCCGGACCTTCCGCGCGGAGGGCTTTGCCAAGGCATGAAAGCCCAGAGGACTTATGACGGCCAGCAGACCCACGCCGCAAAACTTGCGCCGCGACATGTTCATTATGCCACCTCCCAATAAACTTTGCGGCACGTTCGAATTTCCCAGCCCTGTCCGCAGAACCGCATCTCCATGGCACGACCTTCCGCGCGAGTGGCTTTCGGACCATTCGCGATTCCATATCAAAGCGAAGAGGTTCAAGGAAGCGCCCCCCTGTATCGATACGCGGAGCGACGTAGTAAAGCGTTTGTGTGGAAGGCCAGCGACGAGGGTACGCGGGGGCAAACGAGCGTCAATTATCAGCTAAGCACCCGGCCGCCGTCGGCGCCAGTTCGAGACCAGGCCAAATCTGGCCGAGGGAAAGCGCCGGAGCTTTCGCTGATACACGGCCAGTCCGGATCGTCACCCTGTGCGAGAGGGCCATGCGACAGTCATTGCGAATGCCGCCGCGGGGATGAAGCGGGTCAGGGATGGCCAACGCCTCAGTACGTCCGGTCGATGAGATGGCTTGTCTAGTAACATTAAAGAGTGATTCGCTGCACTCAGGGTTTCTAGATAGTCATACAAACATTTCGGCACCCTCTCAAACATAGTTGTTAAATTGCGCCGGACGTATACGACTGATCTACTCACCGACTGGCTACGTTACTACTAGAACCTGCAGGTTATCCAATTAGCGCAATCGACATCCACATCACGCAGGTATGTTTCCGATAACAGTATTTTTTGTGGAGCTTTAATTCTTACAGTAAGACGAATGCCCGCGCGACCTGTTCATTCGCGATGAATGAACGCAATCGACGGGATCGTGTCCCGGACCGAACGTGTGAGACGCGCTCAACACGGCCAGGGGGCCGAGAGGCCTGTGTTCACCGTTTGCGGCGAGGACAGCTTATTCCGCAAGCAATGGAGGTAGGATCGAAGTGGACCGAGTGTCCGTTCATGCAGCCAAGTCTTTTCGTGGCACGAGCCCGGAGGAGCTCGAGATTGCATTGTCCACAGCCACGTCGCCGGTCAAGATCGAGATGCTGGACGGCGATCATCTGGCGTTCGACTGTGAATTCTTTTCGGCGGGCGCCGTCTCTTTCGCCTGCTGCACGTACGAAGGAACCTTCCAATGCACGAGGCAAGCACCGACCGGAAAGCTCTTGATCTTCCTTCCGAAGCAAGGAAGAGCGGTATTCCATTTCGGCGAAACCGAGCTCCTTTCTGTGCCCGGCAAAGGAACGATCACTGACGGCTCGCCCGGTACCACCATCCGGATTTTTGGCCCGCGGCACCATCTCGGATTGTTCATCGATCAAAGCAAGATCGCCAAGCACCTGGCAAACATGCTGGAGTGCGCGGTCAGCGGCGATCTCGAATTCAAACCTCATATGGACCTGTCAATTGGGCCGGGGCTGGCGCTTATGCAGCTTGTCGAAACCGCATGCAACGGCCTGCGGGGCGACGCGCCACTCCGGCAGTCGCCGATGGCACTCGCCTCGCTCGGCGACGCTGTCACCCACCTGATCCTCGAGGCCGCACCGCACCGCTACTCAGATCAGCTAGCGACGCCCGCGTCGCTTCCGGCGCCGCGCCACGTGAAATGGGCGATAGAGTTCATGCACGCGCATATCTCCGAACCGATTACCATGGATGACATTGCGGCCGCGGCGCGAGTAAGCGTGCGGACCCTCCAGCAGGGCTTCCGGCAATTCCGTATGACTACACCGATGGCATACCTGCACGAAATCAGGCTCACAGCCGCCCATAGGGACCTGATGAATACGGATGAGGTGCAAAGCGTCGCCGACGTCGCGCTGAAGTGGGGCTTCACCCATCTCGGTCGGTTCGCCGCCGATTACAAGAAGCGCTTTGGCGTTTTGCCCTCGCAAACCTTACGCGGCGGTAAGGGCCCAAAAGAGGGGCTGTGAGGCCTCGTCCCGAATGTCGGCTCGCGGATGTCGTGCCTGTTACCGAAGGAACCCGCCGCCATCGGCAGATGGCCCTAAACAGGCATGGCGCCGTGGTGGCGTGCAAGAGATGAAGCGACGAAACCGCAAGATGACGCCCGAACGATTTACCCAATGTCTCGCCAGCTTGAGGTGGACGACGATCGATCTCACATCAGCGCTGCAGTGCCAGCTCTCGTGGATTGAGGCGATGGAAAGCGGTGAAGCCAAGATCCCGGACGATTTGGCTTCCTGGCTCGAGCGGCTTTCCGCATGCCATGAGGCTGCAGGCATCCCCGCATGCTACCGCGATGCCCAAGCATGAAGCTCGGTTGGCCACCGACCGTCAGAGTTGAAGCGGTCTTGGCTGAATAAGCGGTGCGTCGGTCCACTTCGCCCCTGCACAACAGTGAACTGCCAATTGCAAAAACCACTCGCCGCACCAATAATCGTGCTGGACCATCAACCCACGATGGTCGCGAGGATCGGAGGAACTGCCCCATGAACAGAAACGTGATCATCGGCATCGTTGTGGTCGCGATCATCATCATAGCGGTTATTTTCTTGATGCCCCGGACCGATGAACCGACGGCGGAAGCGCCTCCCCCGGCGGCCGAAACGGAGACCGCGCCGGCCACTCCTGCGGCCCCGGAGCCCGCGCCGGCTACGCCTGCGGCCCCGGAGCCCGCGCCAACTACACCGGCTCCCACCCAGCCGGCGCCTGCGCCTGCGCAATAAGAGCATACAGCTACGCCCCGGTCTGACGGGCGTAGCTGCACCACTTGCCCAAGTCACAATGATTTTAGGTCGGATCGACCTAGAATCATGAACGTGATCGATTGTAAGAGGTTGTCGCGGAATGCGGGGGGAACACCTTTTCCTCCTCCCTGCGCTCGCACGCGATTGGCATAGTCTCGCAACTTCACCGCGGCCCGCGGCTTTGATGCCTATTCTCTAGGGGAGCGTTTCTACTGAGCGGCGACCTCACCGGCCGATGACTGATCGCTCCGGCATTTTGCAGCCGTTGCAAGCCCCTCGCGCAGGTGTTGGAAGTCGGATTCCTGAGCGTAGTGCATGGTCGCAAGGAATGAATCGATGTCGAAATCCGGAGCAAGGGCCCTCACCTTCTCCAGATGCGCGGTGGCCGCAATCTCGTCGCCGAGCCAGCCGTAGCACGCCGCCACGAATGCATGCTGGACATGGTCCATGACCGACAGGTGCATGAACGCTTCGATCGCCTCGCCATATTGGCGTGCTGCGAAGTGCGCTTTGCCGAGATGGCTCCAGAACCTCTCGGGATGGTGAGGATTGAGACGCATCGCCTTTCGGATCCATTCGAGCCCTTCTTCCGGCCTCCCAAGCCACGTCAACAACTCGCCCTGCTGAACCACGACCAGATCGTAATTGGGATTGAGGGAAAGCGCGCGCTCCTGGTGATAACGCGCTGCGGTCAGAGCGTTATTGTTGACGTTCACCGCGGCAAGAATGCGATGCACGTCGGCATCGTTGTCGTCGAGTGCCAGCGCCCGGTCCAGTTCGGCGACAATTTCGGCCCAGGTCGCTTCCTTGTTCTCGCACCAGCCATAGACCCACGCCTGCCCGAGGATGCACGCCCGCCATGCATGCGCATGTGCATAACCGGGATCGAGTGCGAGTGCCCTGTCTATCAGCGCTTGCGCCTGCTCGTTATCGGCAGCGGAGCCCCTGTGGTGCAGCACCTTGGCGGCGAGCGCGCATTCGTAGGCCGCCATGTTCGCCGGCTTCGTTCGTGCCAACTGGTCGCGCTGGGCCGCCTCGACCCGCCCTGGCAGAGTCGCCGCTATCGCCGCCGTAACCTCATCCTGAATCGCGAATATGTCGTCCAGCCTGCGGTCGTATTTGTCCGCCCAGATATGCGCATCGCTGACCGCATCGATGAGCTGCACCGTTACGCGGACCCGATCGCCGATCTTGCGAACGCTGCCCTCGACCAGGTACTGCGCCCCGAGCTTCTCAGCAACTTCGCGCACGTTCACGGACCGGTTCTTGTAGACGAAGCTCGAGTTGCGGGAGATAACGAACAGCTCGTGCCGGCGGGACAATTCGGTGATGATGTCCTCGGTCAGACCGTCCGAGAAGAACTCCTGATCGGGGTCGCCGCTCATATTGTTGAAGGGCAGCACCACGATCGAGGGTTTCGAGACCGACCGCTTCACATCCCCTTCGTCGGGCGGCAGTGGCAGGGTCGCCGCATCGAGCCCGACACGAAAGAGATGAACGGGGCGGCTCATGTTCTTGAGCAGCTTCTCGCCCAGATCCTCGAGGGTTATCTCCAGCCGATCGGCAATCTGCGTCGCCACCGCGGCGGTGATGCAGATGCCGCCGACGTCGGCGAGTTGCTCGATCCGCGCGGCAATATTCACGCCGTCGCCGAAGATGTCGTCCTCCTCGAAAATGATGTCGCCCAGATTGATGCCGATCCGGAACTCGATCCGGCGCTCCTGGGGCACGTCGGAATTGCGCCGTTTCATGCGCTGCTGGATCTCCACGGCGCACTTCACCGCATCGGTCACGCTCTGGAACTCGACCAGCATGCCGTCGCCCGTCGTCTTGATGATCCGACCCTTGTTCTTCGCAATCGCGGGGTCGATCAACTCTATTCGGTGGGTTCTGAGCCGGGCGATAGTGCCTGCTTCGTCGGCCTCCATCAGACGGCTGTAGCCCGCCATGTCGGCCGCCAGGACTGCGGCTAGTCTCTGTTCCATGCTCTTACCACAACACGAGAAGACGTTTACCTCCGACCGTCAGGCCAGAGCGGAGTGCTTAGCAGCGTGGTTCACGCGGATTCTAACCCACCGCAACGCAATCGACCATCTAAATTAGCAAGCTGCTCATGATCAGCCGCGAGCATGCATGTCCTGATCAGCGCACGAAAAACGCTGCGCGATAAATTCACTGACTACCGCCTGGGAAGCAGCCTTGTTCGGCGGCTTCGACCAAGAGGTCGCAAGGCGGATCGGCCAGGCCTTACCCGCCATTTCCCGCAATGCATCGGCGACCTTCCCGAGCCCGGTGGGCTTGGGCGTAGTACATCAGGCCGCGACATATCGGCCTGCGTGGGCTTTTCCGCGTACCATATATCTGCCCGTTCAGAGACCAAACTGCCCTCGAAGCCAGCAGAGGAAACTTCGCCTTTTAGCATCGCCTTCGAAGGGAAGGCGGCTCAAGAGGACATAGCGGTAGCCGTTGCTGGTGAATCCCCGCGGTGCCACAAGTTGACCGTTCTCGACAGCGTCGGCCACCAACGGTTCCGGGCCGATCGCGGCGCCTAGCCCAGCGATCGCCGCTTCGATACTCAGATAGAAATGCTCGAACACGTGACTGCCGGTCGGGATGGCAGCTCCGATCCGGTTGTCGGAGATGTACCGCGACCATGCGTCACTACGCGTGGCCGAATGAATGCGAGGCAAGGAGAGGATATCATCGCTGCCGGTCGCCAACAGGCGTGGTGCACAGACAGGGCCGACACGCTCTTCGACCACCGTTTCTACAAAGATCTCCGGCGACCAGGAAAAATCGCTTCTCCGAAGTGCCAAATCGATATGGCTCCTGTCGAAGCTCACCGGGCCGCCAGCGGCCAGTACATGGACCTCGACATCCGGATGAAGCGCATTGAATTGGGGCAGTCTGGGGATCAGCCAGCGCTGGGTGAACGTCGGTTCGCATGAGACCACAAGCGGTGCCGAAACGCCGGCTCTTAGTTCGTCGCAACAATCGCCGATGTGGCGGAACACATCGCTCATCGTAGCAAGCAGGCGTCGGCCCGCCTCGGTGAGGAAAACGGCTCTGTTTCGTCGCTCGAACAGGGCTACTCCCAGATCTTCCTCAAGCGAGCGGATTTGCCGGCTGATGGCGCTGTGCGTAACACACAATTCATCGCCTGCGCGGCCGAAATGCAAATGACGTGCCGCAGATTCAAAGGCTCTGAGGGCGGATAGGGAAGGTAACCGTGCGGCCATATCTGTGACTTCAAGGAACGGATTTTCGTCAGAATTCATCGTTTTTTCGTCAGAAGCAAGAGCGCTAATATCCTCGTCGCTAGACAGAAAACCGATGGAGTAGCGATTTTGAAGGTAGGAATTCTGGCCGATGATCTGACTAGTGCAACGGATGGCGCCGCGCCATTCGTGAGCATGGGACACAGATGCATTGTGTTCACTGACCATCGGCAATCGCCATCGGAAGATGGCACGATTATCTCGGTGAACAAGACAAGCCGCACGGCATCCGTTGAGGACGCTGTCGCACGTGCGGCGTGGGTGGCAAAAAACCTGGCTTCGGCAGACATCCTTTACAACACCGTGGATTCTACCATTCGCGGCCACCTTGCAGCTGAAATAACGGCCGCGCTCGCCGCCTCCGGCCGGTCTCTTGCAGTTCTCGCTCCCGCCTTCCCCGGAGGTGGGCGGACAACTGAAGGAGGACGCCAGCTTCTTCATGGCGTGCCGTTGGAGAACACCGAATTTGCAATGGACCCCCTACACCCGGTGAGGGACTCGCGTCTTCGCGCTCTGTTTCCGGGTCTCCCAGACGCGGAAGTAGGTTTTCTCGAGCTTGCGGAAATTCGAACATTGAAGCCCGGCGATCTTGTCGCGGATGGCCGGAAGCTGCTGATTGCCGATGCGGTGGTGCAGGATGATCTGGCCCTGCTGGTGAGATCGGCCGCGGAACCCAGGTCCATCCTTTGGTGTGGTTCTCCGGGATTGGCGACCGCATTGGCGGATTTCGTTGGCTTGGCCGATGATATCGCACCGTCGTCCGCCACGGCACCGCTCAATCTCTTCGTCATCGGCAGCGTCAACCCGCTGAGCCGCGAACAATGCGCGAGACTGATGCGCGCCGGCAATGTTCGGCAGATGATAGTCGATGCCAAAGAGGCGTCTCGCTCTCCCATTCTTGCGGCCCAAAGCGCCGTTGCGCAACTCAGCCGATCCGGATCTAGTGGCGATGTCATTCTAACGACGTCGGAGAGCGGCACGGCCAATCCCCGGGCGACCGCGATTGCTCTTGGCCAGGCAGCACGCGCGATCATGAAGCGTCATCTCGTGACCGGGCTCTTCCTGACTGGCGGCGACACTGCCGAATCCGTGCTGGCCGAACTTGAGATTGGTTCGCTGGAACTTCTGGGCGAAATCGAGCCTGGCATTCCGATCGGCCGCATGACCGGATCGCATTCCATTCACATCATCACAAAGGCGGGCGGCTTCGGTTCGCGGAATGTCCTGCTGAAATCAGCCGAGGTGCTTCGAGGCCTCTGGCTTGGAGACAAGAGATGAAGAAGCCGATCGGAATTACAATGGGCGACCCCTGCGGAATTGGCCCGGAAATCGTCGCGCGCATTTTCGCGGACGGACTGCCGGAGCAGGCGGTGGTGATTGGTGACGCCAAGGTGATGGATCGTGCTGTCCGGACCCTCGGTCTTCCTCTTCAGGTGCAGTCCATCGCGTCGGTCGATGACGCTGTCTCAGTCAGCAAATCCGTAGCCGTTCTCAACGTCTCGGAACTGCCGGATGATTTGCCAGTCGGCCAGGTGGACGCCCGCGCTGGCCGGGCCAGCTATGACTATGTCGTGCGAGCGATTGACGAAGCGCTGGCAGGCAACATCGGGGCAATCGTTACCGCACCGATCAACAAGGAAGCCATGAAGAAGGCCGGCCTGAATTATCCCGGCCATACCGAAATCCTTGCAGAACGCTCGTGCACCGACAAGTTCGCGATGATGCTGGCAAACGACGAACTGCGTGTCATCTTGGTCACGATCCACGTCTCGTTGCGCGATGCAATCGACCTCGTCACCGAGGATTCCGTGCTCACAACGATTGAACTGGCGCAAAGGGCAGGCAAGGCTTACGGCATTGCTTCGCCCCGCGTTGCCGTAGCTGGCCTCAATCCCCATGCCGGTGAAAACGGCATGTTCGGACGCGAAGATATCGACATCATTGCGCCGGCGATCGGCCGAGCTCAAGAACTCGGAATCAATGCATCCGGCCCGTGGCCCGGAGACACGATTTTCATGCGTGCCCGCAAGGGCGAATTCGACATCGTCGTCGCGCAATATCACGACCAGGGCCTCATTCCAGTCAAATATCTGGGCATCGACAACGGCGTCAACGTCACCATCGGTCTGCCATTCATCCGTACCAGCGTCGATCACGGCACCGCATACGACATCGCTGGCCAAGGTAAAGCCGACCATTCCTCCCTTCGCCACGCCTTCGATCAGGCGCTGCTTCTCAACGCAATCTAGGAGCACCTTCGATGCCCCAGACTTCTCCCGATTTCATTTTCATGCTGACCAGCCAGGACCGGACCGTTGCCGACGCGGGTGAGCGCCTCAAGGATGTGCTTGCCGCTGGTGTCACACATGTGGGTTTTAAGGATATCGGCCTGCCATTCGATGAACTTTCGAGCCTTGCTTCCGCGATCAAGGCAGCGGGTGCGACGCTCTACTTGGAAGTGGTTAGTCTTGACGAGGGGAGCGAGCGCCGATCCGCGCAGGCCGCGGTCGAGCTCGGCGTCGACATTTTGATGGGCGGAACCCGTCCGAATGTCGTTCTGCCCGTCATCGCCCGCAAGGACATCCGCTACTATCCGTTTCCCGGCAAGATCGTTGGACATCCGAGCAAGCTACAAGGGTCGATTGACACGATCGTGGAAAGTGCTCGTCAGTTGACGGCGATCGACGGTGTCAGCGGTCTCGATCTTCTCGCCTATCGCTTCAGCGGCGATGTCGAAGCGCTGATGACGCGCGTGTGCGAGGCCATCGAAAAGCCTGTGGTGGTTGCTGGATCGATCGACAGCCCGGAAAGGATGGCGGCTGTCGTGCGGTCTGGTGCTGCAGGCTTCACCATCGGAACGGCAGCTTTCAATGGCGCTTTTTCCGGCAGTCCCAACCTCCAGATGGAGATCGAAACGGAGATCGACATACTCGACCGGATTCTGGCCGACCGGATTGATATTGGCCCTGAGATCAATCCGGTCTCGGCTTTCGGCAGTTTTTCGGATTACTAGTCGGCGAAGGTCGCCGGCGACATCAACGGCATGTAGATCAGGCTCGACGATTTTCGCGGCCCTTCCACTGGCATCACCACGAGCATGAAGATAAGTCGATTCTTGTCGATTGCGGCACGCGCAAATAGGTTTCGGCGCCGTCACTCGCCTGGAAACTAAGTCGTGCTGACGCCACCAAGCGCCGTCAGCCGAAGAGCCGTCGCTTCGCTGGTCATTGAAAGTGGCCCTGCAGCCGTGATGAACTTCTGCGCGACGTGAAGATCGGCGTCGGGCGATAGCCGGCAATAGAGCCGGGCAAACAGTCGGCGCGCGTCTTCTCCAGGCCAGTCCGACGGGAGAACCTCCTGTGGCAGGCGCGGATCACGCAGCGCTTCCAGGCGAAACTGGTGTACGAGCAGCAGGCGAGCGGTGAGACAATCGGCAGGAGTCAGAAGCCCGCCCGCTTCGACGAATTCCGCGAGCGGAGCGAAGCGCTGGAGGAAACCGCCATAGGCCTCCGCATGCGGGGCGAGGTCCCAGCAATGGGCGGCAAAGTCGCCCAATCGATCCGCTCCTTTGGCAACCTCCGCGCGGAAGACGACGGCGGGCATGATCGCGGGCGGAAATGGCCTGACCCCGACGGCGAGGCGCGCGCCGAGGCGCGCATGGCCAGAGCGCTCTAGCATCTGCATCCGCTCTTCGGTGGAGGGTCCCATCAGTTCGACGAAATGCCAGGCCGTTGCCTCTGGCGGGCCGAAAAGCACCCGCGCCGCGGCGGCGAATTCGGTCCGGGCGAAATCCGTGAGGCGGTAGAAGCTCCGCCTGCCCTGCCGCTCTCCCGCAAGCCGCCCGCCCGCAACGAGACGGGACACAGCGGTCCGGACAAGCGTTTCGGTAATTCCGACCGCCCCGCAGACCTCGATCAGGTTGCCGATCCAGAGCGCGCCGCCGCGCGGCTCCACGACGTCCCCGTAGATGGTGACGATGAAGCTAGCCGCTCTCAGCTGGAAGCCATCGAGGATCGCCCGCAATGGCCCTGAGCCGGACCGGTTCGTTTTTTCGTCACTCACCTGCATGCGACACCCTTTCCAACCGCGCCGTCAGACCGGAATGGCGGTCGAATATTTCACGCTCTTCAGGGCGAAATGGGATGAGGAGTTGGCAACGGCCTCGTGCGTGAGAATGCCGCGCATGAGCAATCTTTCATAATCGGCGACATCCGCCACGACGACGCGCAGCAGATAATCCCAGTCTCCGGACATGGAATAGCATTCCAGGACCTCCTCATGACTCTCCACGAAGTGCTCGAAACTGCGGCGGGCGGCGGGGTCGTGCGACTTCATCCGGATCTGGCAGAAGACGTTCAATCCTCGCCCGACCATGTCGGGATTGACGAGCCGGACGGTCTTGCCGAGCACGCCGGCCGTATCCATGGCCTTGATGCGCCGCCAACAGGAAGCCGGCGACGCGCCGACCGACTCCGCCAGGGTGGCATGGCTGATGTCGGATTGCTCCTGAAGAATTCTCAGAATTTTTCGATCTATGGCGTCGAGATTGAATGTATTCATCACATTCGTCCCCAAACCGAAACACATTGATCAACCATTACCGAATATGGCGTCAGATTGAAACCGATTTGCGCCTCGACCGGGTTATCCTTTGATGATGCGTTTGGAGGAGAATTGCGATGGGCCAGGCCCTGCTGAAACCCGCCCGAAGGAATGCACCTGACGAAAGCATCGACTGGAAGAAGGTCGTGCACCTGATGCTCCTGTCCCGCGAACTCGATGAGATGGAGGAAAAGCGTCTCGTTCCGGAGAGGAAGATCCTTTATCAATTCTCCGCCCGCGGGCACGACATGGCGCAGATTCTCCTAGGATTGAACCTCACGGAAAAACACGATGCGGCCTGCGGCTATTACCGCTCACGTCCGCTGCTACTGTCGCTTGGCGTCGATCCGGCCGACGCGCTCGGCTCGGCCATGGCCCGCGCGGGAGGATACTCCGACGGCCGCGATATCGGCGTCGTCTTCAATTTCCCCAATCCGAATGGCGCCTCGGCGCTGCCGATGTGCGGCGGCGTCGGCTCGCAGTACACGCCGACGGCCGGCTGGGCCCAGGCGATCACCTATTTCAGCAAGGATCTCAAAAACGAGGAATACGATCGGGCGATAGCGGTCGTCCTCGGCGGCGACGGCTCGGTCGCCTCGAACGGCTTCTGGTCGGCGCTCACGGTCGCCACGACGCAGCAACTGCCAATGCTCTTTTATATCGAAGACAACGGCTTCAGCATCTCGGTCCCCTCGATGCTGCAGACGCCGGACGGCAATATCGCCGCCAATCTCGCAGCCTGGAGGAACCTGACCGTTCTCGATGGCGACGGTTGCGATCCGGAAGAGGCCGCGCGACTGACCAGAGGCGCAGTCGAACTGGTGCGCAACGAACGAAAGCCACTTCTGCTACGCCTGAGCGTCCCCCGGCTAGAAGGACACAGCTTCCAGGATACGCAAACATACAAGAGCGACGAACTCGTCAGGAGCGAGTGGGCGCGCGATCCGTTGCCGCGGCTTCGGGACTATCTCGTCCCGGCGGTCTTGAGCGAGAGGGAGTGGGACGAGGTCGCCGCGGCTGCGAAGGCGGCGGCCGAGCGGGCGCGCATCGAAGCCGAGTCCCGGCCTGTCGCCGACCCGCAAACCGTCACCCGCAATGTCTTTTACGAAGGCGAGATGCAGGTCATGGGCGGCCAGTACAGCGCGGGCTACCGTCCGCCCGAGACGACCGAGGCGGCAACGAGCGACGGCCAGAGGATCAATATGGCGACGGCGATCCGGCGCACGCTCGATCATGAGATGTCGATCAATGAACGGATCATCCTTTTCGGCGAGGACATCGGACCGAAGGGCGGGGTCCATGCCGTCACGCTGGGACTGCAGGAAAAATACGGCGAGGCCCGCGTCTTCGACACGTCGCTCTCCGAAGAGGGCATCGTTGGTCGGGCGGTCGGAATGGCGCTGGCGGGTCTCGTGCCCGTTCCGGAAATCCAGTTCCGCAAATATGCCGAACCGGCCATAGAACAGATCAACGATTGCGGGACCGTCCGCTGGCGGACGAATAACCGCTTCGCCGCGCCGGTCGTCCTGCGCATGCCCGGCGGCTTCTACAAATGCGGCGATCCGTGGCACAGCCAGACGAATGAAGTCGCCTTCGTCCATCAGCCCGGCTGGAAAGTCGCCGTGCCGTCCAACGCCGAGGATGCCGTCGGTCTCCTGCGCTCCGCCCTGCGTGGCAATGATCCAGTGATTTTCTTCGAGCACCGCGCCATGCTTGACCATCCCTGGGCGAGGAGGCCCTATCCAGGCGACACCTTCGCGCTCCCCTTCGGCAAGGCGAAGTTCACAAGACAAGGCAAGGACATAACGATCGTAACCTGGGGCGCCATGGTACCCCGATGCGAAGAGGCGGCCGAGGGCGTTTCCGCCGACGTCATCGATCTGCGCACGCTTGCGCCCTGGGACAGGGATGCGGTTCTCACGTCGGTCCGCCGCACCCGCCGCTGCCTGATCGTGCACGAGGATCTGGGAACGGCAGGCTTCGGCGCGGAAATCGCCGCCACCCTCGCGGACGAGGCCTTCATCGATCTGGATGCGCCGGTCTCGCGCCTGACCATGCCCGACATTCCAAGCCCGCATAATCCCGTCCTGCTCGATTGGGCGGTCCCCTCGAAGGAGCGGATCCGCCAGAAAATCATCGACCTCCTGGAGTATTGAGCATGAGCGAGTTCATCGACATCAACGCCCCTCTCGAGCAGGAGGGGACGAAGGCGGTGGTGCGCAATTGGCTCAAGAAAATCGGTGAGAGCGTAAGGGAGGGAGACGCGCTGGTCGAACTCGAAACCGACAAGGTGACCCAGGAAGTCGCCGCCCCGGCCGATGGCGTCCTCGCGGAAATCCTTATGCAAAACGGCGACAACGCCGCGCCAGGTGCTGTCCTCGGACGGATCGGCGGCGCCGCTGGGGGGGCCGATCGCTCTGCCACGCTTGCGCCGACCGCCGACGAGGCGCCGACCGTGGCGGAAGAGAGCCCGCACTACTCGCCCGCGGTGCGCCATGCGGCGGGGGAATACGGCATCGATCCGAGCACCATAACGGGGACCGGCCGGGGTGGCCGTGTGACCAGAGCGGACATGGACAGGGCTTTTGCCGCAATGGCGGAGCATTCCGCGACAAAAGCGGCCACGACCGCGGCGCCATCCTCGCGCAGAGTACAGCACAGCGACATGCGCTTGGCGATCGCCAGCCACATGCTGCAGTCCGTCACGACTGCCCCGCATGTGACGGCCGTGTTCGAAGCGGACTTTTCGGCCATCATGCGCCACCGCGACGAGCACAAGGCGAAGCTTGCGGCAGATGGCATCAATCTCTCCTACACGGCCTATCTCGTCTCGGCGAGCGCCGTGGCGATGCGGGCGGTCCCCGAGGTCAACAGCCGTTGGCATGAGGATGCGCTGGAGATTTTCGACGACGTCAATGTCGGCATCGGCACCGCTCTCGGCGACAGGGGCGTGATCGTGCCGGTGATCCACCAGGCGCAAACGCTCTCTCTCGCCGAAATCGCCGCGAAGCTTCAGGATTTGACGGCACGAGCTCGCATGAACGCGCTCGAGCCCGAAGACGTGAAAGGCGGCACCTTCACCATCTCCAATCACGGCGTTTCCGGGTCGCTGCTTGCCGCGCCGATCATTATCAACCAGCCGCAGTCGGCAATCCTCGGCGTCGGACGACTGGAGAAACGCGTCGTCGTGCGCGAGGTCGACGGCATCGACACCATTCAAATCCGGCCCATGGCCTATGTCTCGCTGACGATCGATCACCGTTCGCTCGATGCGCACCAGACGAACGCATGGCTCACGCATTTCGTCCGGTCGCTTGAGGACTGGTCCGACTAGCACGTTCACTCAGCAAATATTCAACCAGACGGTTGACTATTAAAATCCATGCGTCTATATTCAACCACATGGTTGAACTAGAAACACATCGGATGAGTTCCGTCTTCCACGCCCTGGGCGACGCCACGCGCCGCCGGATGCTCCGCGACTTGAGCCGTGGCGAACGAACCGTCGGTGAGCTTGCTGAACCCTTCGAAATCTCGCTTGCAGCCGCCTCGAAGCACATCAAGGTGTTGGAGAATGCGGGACTGATCCGCCGCGAGGTGCGCGGTCGCACACATCTTTGCCGCCTCGAACCCGGACCGCTCGCACGTGCCCATGAATGGCTGAGCTTCTATGAACGCTTCTGGACCGGTCGCCTGGATGCTCTCGAAGAACTCCTCCGCAAGGAAAAAACAGACGTATCCCCCAATCCCACAAAAGGAGAAAAGAAATGACCGAACTTGTCACCCTGGATGCCTATGGCTCGCTGATCGAACCCGCGACGCTCAAGATTCAGCGCTTCCTGCCTGCTACGATGGAGCGTGTGTGGGCCTATCTCACGGACAGCGATCTGCGCCGCCAATGGCTCGCGGCAGGCCAGATGGAGACGAAGGTCGGCGCGCCTTTCGAGCTTACCTGGCGAAACGACAACCTCACTGACCCGCCCGGCGAGCGCCCGGCGGGCTTTTCCGAGGAGCACCGGATGCAGAGCCGGATCATCGAAATCGATCCGCCCCGCAAGCTCGTCATTGCCTGGGGCGCCAATGGTGACGGCGAAGTCTCCTTCGAACTCGAGCCCAAGGGCAACGGCGTCCTGCTCACGCTCGTCCATCACCGCCTGCCCGATCGCGGAGTCATGCTCAAGGTCAGCGCCGGTTGGCACGCGCATCTCGACCTTCTGGTTGCGCGCACTGCCGGCACCGAACCCGGGCCGTTCTGGGATGGCTGGGTCCGACTGCACAGCGAGTACGATCGGCGCCTGCCGGCCTGACCGCACGAGCACCAGCAAGGGAGAAAGATCATGGGCAACCACAAGACCGGAACCCGCGGGGATTGGCTCACGGCGCGGCGCGAGCTGCTCGAGGCCGAGAAGGAGTTGACGCGACAGAGTGATCGGTTGGCGCGTCGACGGCAGGAACTGCCTTGGGTCCGCATCGACAAGGAATATCGGTTCGAGACGGACGAGGGCATCGCCTCGCTGGCCGACCTCTTCCGGGGGCGATCGCAGCTCCTTGTCTACCATTTCATGTTCGGTCCCGACTACAGGGCGGGGTGTCCATCCTGCTCGGCGATCGCGGACGGTTTCAACGGCTTCGCCGTCCACCTTGCGAACCATGACGTCACGCTATCGGCGGTGTCGCGGGCGCCGCTGGCGAAACTGCAAGAATACAAGCGTCGGATGGGCTGGTCGTTTCCCTGGGCATCCTCCTTCAGGAGCGATTTCAACTTCGACTTCAACGTCTGGTTCACCGAGGAGCAGCAGAGTGAGGGCGGCATCGAATACAACTATCGGCGCGAGCCGCCGATAGTTGATGCACTCGCCGGCAAGACCGTTCGGGAATGGCAGTCACAAGGCGACGAGGGACCCGTTGCGGAGATCGCCGCCACCACGGGAACCGACGTCGCGACCTACACGCGCGAGAGGCCGGGCATGAGTGCGTTCGCACTGGTGGATGGCGTGGTCTACCACACCTATTCCACCTATGCGCGCGGGCTGGACGGGCTCTGGGGCATGTACCAGTGGCTCGACCGCGCTCCAAAGGGCAGAAACGAGGCCGGCATCTGGTGGCGCCGCCACGATGAATACTAAAGACATGTGCCCAGCACGCGGCGGGGCTTCCGTTCAGGTCCCCGTCGCATCGGCAATGTCGACAACCTCGAAGTCATGGGTGATTGCGGCCGTCTTGGCGAGCATCGCCGACGCCGAGCAATATTTCTCGATGGACAATGCAACGGCGCGCTCGACCTTCTTCGCGGAGAGGCCGCGTCCCTTGACCACAAAATGCATGTGGATACGGGTGAACACTTTCGGGTCCTGATCCGCGCGATCGGCGTCGATTTCCACGACGCAATCCCCGACCGCCTCGCGGCCTTTTTCGAGAATATGCACGACGTCGAAAGCCGAGCAGCCACCGGTGCCGATCAAGATCAACTCCATGGGGCTTGGCCCCGGCTTCTGTCCGCCGGGACCATGCGCGGTGCCAAACACGACATGGTGCCCGCTTTCCGACTGGCCGACAAAAGTCCGCCCCTCAACCCATTTGACGCGTGCCTTCATGAAATTCACCTCATGTCTTGAGATGGTCATCATAGTTCAGGCTAGCGCGAGCTTCTGCAACATTCCACGGCTGTGCACCCTTTTCACCAACCTGGCGATGCGGCCGGGACTATAGTCCATAGCCCAAGCCAAAGGGCGTCAACCGATCAGCGGCATTCCCGCAGGGCGGATGGAGCGCTTTTGCGCGGCAATGCGGAAGGGCGCATTGCCGGCGCCGTAGCCGCGATAGCCGCCGCGACGCTCAACGATCTCGAAGAAGAACCCTTCCCCGAGGGTCGGTCCATAGAGCTGGAAGAATTCGCCTTTATCGTCACGATCGTAGAGAATGTTGTGAGCACGAAGCTCCTCAGTGAACTCGGGATCAAGGCCGAGACGCGCCTCGATGTCGTCGTAATAGTTGCGCGAGATCGCCAGCGTCTGGAAGCCCGCTTTCTTGAGTGCCGCTGCCGTTGCGAAAATATCGTGAGTGGCGAACGCAAGATGCTGTATGCCGGGTCCGAAGCTCTCGGCGATGAAATGACCTGCAAACGTGTTGCGGTTCTCCGCGCCATTCATCGTCAGCCGCAGCAATCCCTGCTCATTTTCGATGACCTGGCTGCGGACCAGACCTGACGGATCGACGATATCGATCATCGGTGACTTCGATGCCTTGAAGATGGCGGTGTAGAAAAGCAGCCAGGACAGCATCTCCTCGGCTTTCATCGTCTGCGCGACGTGGTCGATCGCGACGAGCCCGGTTTCCGCCTGGGGCGCTGCATATGCAAGCGGCTCGAACTCCGCTTCCCAGATGCGGGCAGTTTCGCCGATATCGTCGACGAAATAGATGAGACCTCCGCCGACGCCGCGAATGGCGGGCATGGCAATGTCCGCCGGCGACCGCCGCTGTTCGAAGGGTTCCGCACCGAGCGCCTTGGCGCGCTCGACGGCTGCTGCCGCATCGTCCACTTTCAGGCCCATCGCATAGGCGCAGGTACCGTGGACGAGATAGGCTGAGTGGGCGAAACCCTCCTGCTCGGCATTGACGACGATGTTGATGCCGCCCTTGCCAGGCAACTGCCGCCAGAGTGTCACGGCCTTGCTTCGGTGCCGGGCGACCGGGAAAAAGCCCATGGTACCGAGCACCGCGCCGAGTTCATCCGCCTCGTCCGCATCGGTTGCGAACTCGATGAATTCGACACCGAAAACATTCGCCCGGTCCGGCATGTCCGCGAGCGCCACCTCGGCTTCCGGCTCCGCCCGCTTCACCTGGTCCATGAGGTAGACGAGTGACCGGTGCCCGTCCTCGGCGATCGCCTTGGCCGAGCCGCCGCGGAACTGATCGTTGAAGATTTCCAGCGAGATGACGCCGGCATAGCCGGTTGCGACCACCGCCCGCATAAAATCGGTGACGGGAAGATCGCCCTCGCCTGGCATATTGCGGAAATGGCGACTCCAATAGAGCAGGTCCATGTCGATCAGCGGCGCATCGGCAAGCTGGACGATGAAGATGCGGTCGCCCGGGATGGAGCGGATCGAATTGACGTCGACCTTGCGGGCAAAGCTATGGAAACTGTCGAGGATCAGGCCGATGTTCGGGTGGTTCGCGCGGCGCACGATCTCCCAGGCATCGCGGTGGTCGCTGACGTGGCGGCCCCATGCGAGCGCTTCATAGCCGACGCGCAGGCCTCGCCGCGCCGCACGCTCGCCAAGCTCGCGCAGGTCGTCTGCCGCGCGATCGATGCCGCCGATCGCGAGCGGCGAGACATTGGAGCACACGAGCATCAGGTCGGTGCCGAGCTCCAGCATCACGTCGAACTTGCGTTCGGCCCGATCGAAGGCGCGGGACCGATGCGGCTCCGGCATGCCCTCGAAATCGCGGAAGGGCTGGAACAACGTGACCTCCAGCCCATGGTCGCGCACCATGCGGCCAACCTCCGCCGGCGATCCGTCATGGGTCAGAAAATCATTCTCGAAGATCTCGACACCGTCGAAGCCCGCCGCGGCGACCGCCGCCAGCTTCTCCTGCAGGGTGCCGCTGATGGAGACGGTGGCGATCGAGGTTTTCATGCCGGTATCCTCGCTTCCGATTCTGGCTGCGCCAGAAGCGCGCGCAGCGCCGCCGCGTCGACGTCTGCTCCGGTGAAGTAGCGGAAAGCATCGATGCCCTGGTGAAAGAACAGTTCGTAGCCGGTTAGGAGCGAGAGGCCGGCTCGACGAGCGTCAGAGAGAAACTCCGTCTCGACCGGCGTATAGACCGCGTCGAATGCCCAGCGCTGGCGACCGATCACAGCCCTCGGAATGGCGCTCCCCGCATAGCCGACCATGCCGAGCGGCGTGCAATTGACGAGGCCATCGGCCTCCGCAGCAGCCTCCTCGATCGAACGGACGATCTCGACGGGCATTTCGACACGAGCGGCCCTGAGGGAAGAAAGTAGCGCGTCGGCCCTCGCGGTATCACGGTCGAAGATCAGCAGACGTTCGCAGCCGAGCGCCGCAAGGCCAAAGGCGACCGCCTTGCCGACTCCGCCGGCGCCGGCGATGGCGACCGTGCCGGGCGATGCCCCCGGAAAACTTTCCCTGAAGGCACTGACGAAGCCCGTGTAGTCGGTGTTGTAGCCGGAAGGCGGAGTGTTATCGAAGACCACGCTATTGCAGGCGCCGATCGCGGCGATCGCCGGATCGCGCACGGCGAGCCGCGGAACCGCGCGTTCCTTATAAGGATAGGTGATGTTGATCCCGCGAAAACCCTCGACGAGGCAGCGATCGAAGACGGTTTCGAAATCCTCGCCGCGGTCGGCGGGGATCAGTCGCTCATAGGTCACGTCGAGTCCGCAGAGCCGGCCCGCCAGGACATGCAACCGAGGCGATTGCGAGCGGGAGATGTTGTCGCCGATGAGCCCCAGGCGAATGGTGGAGTCCGACATGGCTTCTTCCTTTGTCTTGGCCTGCATCACCCCCGACGGAGTCGGGGGTGAGCATGCATTTTGAGCGCCTTCCACACCGGCGTCTGACTGAGGAGGATGAGGACGATGGTAAAGAACAGCACGGCCGAAAGCGGGCTGGTGATCATCCCGTAGAAGAACGCCGGCAGGCTCTCCTGTTCAGAGATGATGGCACGACGCCAATTGTCATCCATGAGGCGGCTGAGGATGATGCCCAGCACGACCGGACCGACCTGATAGCCGTAGAGCTTCATGAAGTAGCCGAGCACGCCGAAACCAAGCATCCACCAGACATCCGACAGAGAGTTGTTGATCGAATAGGCCCCGACCACGCTCAGGAGCAGAATGAGCGGGAAGAGCACGCCCTTTGGGCACTCGATGATCTTGGTGAAGATCTTGATGCCGGTCAGGCCGAAGATCAGCATGAAGATATTGGCGAGCGTCAGATTGCCGACCGTGAACCAGAACATGTCCGGCTTCTCGACGAGCAACAGCGGACCGGGATTGAGCCCATGGATGAAGAGCGCGCCGATGATTACCGCAGTGACCGCATCGCCCGGGATGCCGAGCGTCAGCATCGGGATATAGGCGCCGCCGACAGCCGCATTGTTGGCCGACTCTGGACCGACGAGACCCTCCTTGGCACCTTGGCCGAACGGCACTTCGGGATCCTTGGTCACGCGCTTGGCATGGTCATAGGCCATCAGCGCGGCGATGTCGCCGCCGGTTCCCGGCAGGGCGCCGATGATGACGCCGATCGTCGAGGTCTGCAGGCTCAGCGGCAGGTACTTCTTTAAGTCGGAGAAGGATGGCACGATCTTGTCGACCTTCTGCTTGACCGCAGCGAGGTGCAGATTGTGCAGTTGCAGCAGTGCCTCGGACACGCCGAACAGGCCGATCATCAGCGCGACCGGGGAGATGCCGTTCATCATATCGACCGAACCGAAGGTGAAACGCTGCTCCGCGGTCATCGGGTCGAGGCCAACGGTGCCGAGCAGCATCCCCAGCGCACCGGCGAAAATGCCCTTGGCGAGGCTTTCGCCGGACAACGAGCCGACGAGGAGGATGCCCATGACCGCAAGCAGCATGTAGTCGCGCGGCTGGAACAGGATTGCGAATTCACTGACGACCGGGGCTGCCACCGCCAGCACGATGATGCCGACGAAACCGCCAAAGAAGGACATGACCGTTGAAAGGCCAATAGCGTTGCCGGCCTCGCCCTTCTTCGCCATCGGGTAGCCGTCGAGCGCGGTGGCGATCGCCGCCGGCGCACCGGGAATGTTGAGCAGGATGGCGGTGCGGGAACCTCCATAGACGCCGCCCATGAAGATGCCGTTCATCAAAGCAAGCGCGTGGTTGACCTCCCATCCGAAGGTGAAGGAGATCAGGATGGACACCGCCATGGTGACAGAAAGGCCCGGAATGGCACCGATATAGATGCCTGCGAATGTGCCTACGGCCGTCAGCGCAAGCAATTCCGGCTGCAGCCAGGAAGCAAAGAGATAGGAGAGTGCGTCCATCATGGCTCAGTTGCTCCCTCCGAAGAAGTCGCCTATCGCCGCCAGGATCGCTCGCTCGGGGATGATACCCTCCGGCAGGACGACCTGGAAGATGAGGCGGAAGACCACGTAGACACCGACGATCGACACAACCGCCAACAGGAGCGTCCTGCCAACCCGGCCCCGTTCCAGATACCAGATTGAGACGAGCAGGAAGAGGAAGGAGGCAAGCAGGAATCCCAGCGACTTCAGCGTGACGGAGTACGCCAAAATGAACAGGCTGAAGACGAGCACCGCCGGCGGCAAGACCTCCCTGCGGAAGGCAGCGAACCCACCGCCGGGCGATGCAAGCCCTGCCGAGCGGATGAGAACGACGGCCGAGGTAACGACCATGATGGCGCTCATCGCCATCGGAAAGGCTCCGGCGGAACTTAAGGCCGAAAAGCCGGATATCTGATAGGCCTGCCAGAACATGAACAGGCTGAAGCCGAACAAGGCGGCGTTGAAGACGATTTCGCCCGGGCGCCTGGTGTGATGCGTTTCCATGACAACTCTCCTCCCCTGCCGGCGCAGAGTTTCCCGCCGACCTTGGAAAACGGCCCGGTCAAGCCGGGCCGTGTGATGATCAGGGCTTTGCGATGCCGAACTGCTCCGGCGAGTTCTTCGCGATGCCGGCATCATAGACCACCCATGCGGTGGTGGATTGCCACTTCTTCAGGAAGGCATCCGCCTCGTCGCCGGAGATGTTGAGCGAGACATAGCCGCGGTCATCGAGAAGCTTCTGGAACTCCGGAGCCTCCGCGCCGGTCTTGAAGGCTTCGACCAGCTTCGCCTTGATCTCGTCCGGCGTATCGCGCTTGACGAAGACCCCGAAGAACGGTCCCCAGGGCAGGAACTTCTTGAACTCCGGATAATCGGTGACGATCGGCTTGGCGTCGGGCAGCACCGGGCTTGCCTCGAGATCGAAGATGCCGAGGATCTTGATGCGTCCGGCCTTCACATGTTCGGCGGCAACGCCGAGAACGGCGGGCATGAAGTCGACCGCACCGCCCTGCATAGCGGTCAATGCCGGACCATCGCCGTCAAAGGGGACCGCCGTGACTTTAAAGTCGAGTTGGGTCGACAGCATGCCACCAACGACAGACGGGAGGCCGCCGGGGCCGGTCGAGCCCATCTTCACCTTGCCGGGGTTGGCTTGAACGTACTCGACCAGTTCCTTGATCGTGTTGAAGGGTGCGTCGTTGTTGGCGACGAGCACCGGGACGCCACGCGCAAGCACGTTCACCGGGTAGAAATCGGCATAATCCAGATTGGACAAGCCCATCACCTTGTAAAGCTGCGGGTTCTCCGCGCTCATCAGAAGCGTGTAGCCATCGGATGGCTGGCTCGCGACGAACTGGGTGGCGATCGCTCCGACGCCGCCGGTCTTGTTGGTCATCACGATGCTGCGGCCGAGCACCTTCTCTGCATGCGGCGAGACGGAGCGCATCACGAGATCGGTGCTACCGCCCGCACCCCATTGGATGATGCCCTGGATGTCCTGTTCGGGATAGTCGGCGGCCGACGCCGAGCCGACGAAAAGCGCAAGGGCGGCGACCGCCCCCATCAATTTACCAAGCATGTTTTTCCTCCCATTTGGCTGATGCCGGTGACCGAACATGGCGTCGATTCCTCTGATCGACGGAAGCTGTTCTCGTGCCCTTACGGCAAGGTCCATTAATGATTGTCAAGTTTGTCGCTATAACGCAAATACCATTTATTCTGCATTCAATGCTCTTTTGTTATGTTCAGGCCCGCCCGTAGGCTTTGCGTATGTAGTCCTCCATCACGCGGCGAAGCATGGCGACGAAGCTCTCGGCGTAGCTCGAGAGTGCCGCATCGGAACGATAGGCCACGTAGGTCTGGAAGTCGGTTTTCTCATTGATCGGGATGATGGCGAGCCCCTGGTCGGTCATGTCGGCGACGGTAAAGGCATCGATCACCGCGACGCCGAGGTTCTGCCTCACCAACGCGCAGACGGTCGTGCCGAATCGGGCGCGGATTGAGATGCGGTACTCCAGCTTCTCCCGCTCGAATATGCCGGCCATGATCGCCCCGTACGGATCCTTCGGATCGATGCCGATCAGAGCATGCTCGGCGATCTCCCGCGGCGAAATCGCGGTTCGCGAAGCGATCGGATGGTCTTTTGAGGCGATGCATACCAGCCTGCCCTTCGCCAGTGGCTCGAAGGTGATGGAAGGATGGTCGAAAAAGTAGCTCATCACGACCACCTCTCCCCGCGCGAGCATGAGATAGTCGATCGCCTCCTCGATCTTCAGGATCTCGAAATTCACCAGTATATCCGGATAGTGGCGTCTGAGAACCGCCACCGCATGCGGCACCATGACGTTGGCGATGCTCGGCACCGATCCAAGCGCAAGTTCGACCCCGCGGCCGCGCTCGAGCTGCCCGATCGAGACCTGCAGGTCCTCGACCTTGCGGTGGACCTCCTGCAACTGCGTGAAGATGTCGCGCGCCTCGCTGGTCGGCACGTAACGACCGGCCTTCTTGACGAAGAGCTTGATGCCGAGCGAGCTCTCGATGTGTTTCATCGTGCGGCTGACGCCGGGCTGGGTCACGTTCATCAGTCTCGCGGCGCCGGCGATCGTCCCGGCGACCATGACAGACCGGATCACTTCGATCTGCCGCAATGTGAGCGTCATGCGAACAACCCTCCCCGGAGCGCGCAAGTCCTTTCAGGCGCGCAACAGTCGCTGTAGCACTTTGAAATGCTGCATGTTCTATCCTCAAGCCGGCAGCGAACTGCAGCCTCTTCCTCCTTCGCGAACATGCGTCAAAACCTCTGCCGGTGAAAGCGGTTTCAGAGTAGCAGGCTGCGCCGGCGCTTGCGTCATTCGCGCCCCAGCCGCTCGATCCTTGCGCTCATCACGCCTCCAAGCCGCAATGATGCGGCGACCGCCAGCGCCATCTGCGGCAGTACGAGCCATTCGAGGGTCCAGGCAGCGCCCGAGCGTTCCTGCTCGTGCACGACTGCCTGATGGATGGCCGAGAGTTGAGTGGCATTGAAGCGGGCGAGCGCCACCAGCGTCTCGGCCGCGACCGGGTTCTGCTTGTGGGCCATGGCCGACGACGTGCCACCGCCTGCAAGGGCAATTTCGCTGCCGACCTGCGCCATGAGCGCAACGTCCTGACCGAACTTGCCAAGGCTGCCGGTGATCAATGAAAAGAGCCCCGCAACCTCGGTGATCGGCAATCGCTGGCTTTGCCATTGCGGCGCATCGGCGAGCCCAAGCTCCCGCGCCAGCGACGCACGCACGGCTTGCGCCTTCTCGCCGAACCTCTCCAATGTTCCGGCCGCACCGCCGAATTGTAGCGGAAACGCCAGATCCTCAAGCCTGGCGCGATGCGCCAGGAGCGGCATACGCCAGGCACTGAGCCGGTCGGAAACGGCGATCGGCAGAGCCGCCTGCATTCGCGTATGTGCCATCATCCGCCGCAGGCCGAACCGTGCATCGAGATCCTCGAGCGTGGCGACGATGCCGGACAGCCGGTGCACAAAGATGCGGACGATCGGTTTTAGCCGTAATATCAGGCTGGTGTCGATGACATCTTGGCTGGTCGCGCCGAAATGCACGTAAGCCGCGGCGTCCTCGCCGACGGCCGCGCGCAACTGCCGGACGAGTTCCGGCACGACGACGCCGTCTCTGGCGGTTGCCGAATTGAGCGCGGCAAGATCAGGCAAGAAGGCAGCGCATATCTCCGCGATCCGGCTCGCCGCGGCAACCGGAATAATGCCGTTTGTTGCCTCGGCCCTTGCCAACGCCGCTTCGAAGGCCAGCATCGCCGCAAGATCGGCTTCGGCCGAGAGATGTCGTGCCGTTTCCTCGTCTCCGAGCAAGCCCGACAGGAACGGATGGTCGAAGGGCAAGACACCCATCTTCAGATATTATCCATAGTCAAATATCCAGGAACACGGTTTCCTTCGGCCCCTGCAGGTGAATGTCGAACAGGTAGGTCGAACCCTCCCTTGCCGAGATCAACGTGGCCACGCGCTCGCGATGCTCGATGCGGGCGAGCAATGGGTCCTCGTCATTGGCCGCCGCTTCATCGGGAAAATACATCCGGGTATGCAGGCCGATATTGATGCCGCGCGCAACGATCCAGAAGGTGACGTGCGGCGCCATGAGGCGGCCGTCCTTGAACGGCACACGGCCGGGTCTCACCGTTTCGAAGGCGAAGACGCCGTCCTCCGCACTGGTCGGGTAGCGGCCCCAGCCGGTGAAGTTCGGGTCGGCGGCGCCCCGGGTTTCGGATGGCGAATTGTAGAACCCGGCGGCGTCCGCCTGCCAGATTTCGACGAGCGCATCCCTGAGCGGCGCTCCCGCGCCGTCGAACACGCGGCCTTTGATGGTGATGCGCTCGCCGAGCGTCCTGTCGTTGACCATAGACGAGCCGAGGTCGGCGTCGTAGACGCCTGCAATACCGCAGAAATTCGGCGTCAGTCCGATATGGACATAGGGCCCGGCGGTCTGGGAAGGCGTTTCTTTGAGATAGCCGAGTTCCTGTGCCATTAATTGCCCTCCAGCCGGTTTTCGAAAAGGGTCGATCTCCGACCCCGAAGCACGATGTCGAACCTGTAGGCGCGCGCATCCATCGGGATCGTGTTCGCCCAGTCGAGCGGCGCTACCAGTTGCTCGATTGCCTGTCGGTCGGGGATCGTGTTGACGATCGGACATTTCCAAATCATCGGGTCGCCCTCGAAATACATCTGCGTGATCAGCCGCTGGGCGAAGCCGTGGCCGAATACCGAGAAGTGGATATGCGCCGGCCGCCAGTCGTTGACGCCGTTCGGCCAGGGATAGGGGCCGGGCTTGATCGTCCGGAAGACATAGCTCCCGTTTTGGTCGGTGATCGTGCGACCGCAACCGCCGAAATTCGGGTCGAGCGGCGCGAGGTAGCTCTCCTTCTTGTGGCGATAGCGCCCGCCGGCATTGGCCTGCCAGAATTCGAGCAACGCTCCGGAAACGGGCCGGCCGCGCTCGTCCAGCACCCGGCCATGCACGATGATGCGCTCGCCGATCGCGCTTTCGCCGGGCTTGGCGAAATTGTGGATCAGGTCGTTGTCGAGTTCCCCGAGCACCGAATGGCCGAAGACCGGGCCAGTGATCTCGGATATCGTGCCGTCAAGCGAAAGCAGCGCCCGCTGCGGCGAGCGCAACACCGAGGTCTTGTAGCCCGGCGCGAAGGCCGGCGGATGCCAGTTGCGGTCCCGGGGGAAGAAAGCCCCGGTCTCCGGTTTGCGGTTCGGCATTTCGGACATCGCTTTCCTCCTCAGCCTGCCTTTTCGGCGTCCAACTCGGCGAAAACCTTCTTGGCGATCTTGATCGCGTGATTTGCAGCGGGCACGCCGGCATAGATGGCGACATGCAGCAGCGCCTCGCGGATATCCTCGCGAGTCGCACCCGTATTGACGGTGGCGCGCACATGCATGGCGACCTCGTCATCCTGGCCGAGTGCGGCAAGCAGGGCAATCGTGATCATCGAGCGTTCGCGTTTCGTCAGCGCCGGGCGCGACCAGACATGGCCCCAGGCCGCTTCCGTGATCAGCTCCTGGAATGGCCGGTCGAATTCCGTGGTCGCCGCCCCGGCACGGTCCACATGCACGTCGCCAAGCACGGAGCGGCGCGTCGCCATGCCCTCAATGAACCTATCGGAACCGGATGGGGTCTCATTCATGGCTTTATTCCCCGCATGAAAGAGTGGAAAGGAATTCGCGGATGAGCGCAGTCAGTGTTTCCGGCTGCTCGACGCAGGGGATGTGCGCGCAATCGCTGATAACCGCGTAGTGCGCGCTCGGGATCAACTGCGCCATGCCCCGAACGACTTCCGGTGGGGTCGACCCATCCTGATCGCCGACGACGCAGAGGGCCGGCACGCCGACCGCGCGGGCCGCCTCGGTGTAGTCGGCGTCACGGATCGCCGCGCAGGTCGCGACATAGCCTTCAACCGGCTGACGGCTAAGCATGTGGCGATAACCGGCATAGGCGGCATTCTCCGCCCGGCGGAATCCGGGGGTAAACCAGCGCTCCATGACGGCGTCGAGGATGCTTTCAAGTCCGTCCCGCTCGACCGCGGCGATACGGACGTTCCAGGTTTCGGCCGTTCCGATCTTATGCGCGGTGTCGCAGAGGACGAGGGCGGAGACAAGCTCCGGCCGGCGCTGGTGAAGCGCCAGGGCGATCAGCCCGCCAACGGAAAGGCCGCAGATGATCGCGCGCTCTATGGAAAGCTGGTCCAGCAGACGGGCGAGATCACCTGCGTGATCCTCGATCGAATAGGGAACGCGGCCGATGTCGGAGAGGCCGTGGCCACGCTTGTCATAAAGAAGGATCGCCAAATCATCGGCAAGACACTGGGCCACACCATCCCAGATCCGGAAATCGGTGCCGAGCGAGTTCACGAAGACGATGACCGGCTTTTCGGCCGGCGCGCCGATAAGCCTGTAGTGGATCGCCACGTCGTCAATGCGGGCAAACTGCATTCGAAATCTCCTCTTGGAGAGGAGATACGGCACGGGACCGCTTAGGTAAAATGAGAATATCCGGGCATCTCATAACTATTTGGTTATGCCATTCCCCGTTGCTCGTCGACGGCGCTGCGAGCGCGCTTAGGTGAAGCGTGCCCGTTCGTGCGTGAGCGCGCGCAGGATGCCGCGTAGTTCGGCAAGGCCGCGCATGCGGCCGATCAGAGGGTAGCCCGGATGGGTGCCCCGGCCGACATCGCTCAAGAGTTCATGGCCATGGTCCGGCCGGAACGGGATGTCCCAATCGTGCCGGCCTTCTGCGCGACGCCGGCGCTCTTCCCCGACCAGTTCTGCGATCAACGCCACCATGTCGGTATCGCCTTCGAGGTGAGCTGCCTCCTCGAACGAGCCGTCAGGGTCCTTCCGGACGTTGCGCAGATGCGCGAAGTGGATGCGATCGGCGAAGCGGCGCGCAATCGCCGGAACGTCGTTTGCCGGATTGGCACCGAGCGAGCCTGAGCAGAGGGTCAAGCCATTCGCCCGGCTCCGTTGCTGCGATAAGAGCCAGGCAATGTCTTCTTCGTTGGAGACGATGCGCGGCAGACCGAGAATATCGCGCGGCGGATCGTCCGGATGGACGCAAAGCCGCATACCGAGCCCTTCGGCAGCGGGAATGACCTCGGCGAGGAAGCGGGCGTAGTTGGCGCGCAGTTCTGCGCGACCGATGCCCGCGTACCCCTCGAGCGCCCTTCTGAGCCCCTCGACATCGTAGCGGTCATAGGCTCCCGGCAAGCCGGCCATGATGCTGGCGAGCAGTGTTTGCCGGGCGTTCTCGTCCGATTGCTCGTGCCACGCCCGCGCCCTTTCCAGCACCTCCGACGAATAATCCGCCTCCGCGCCTTCGCGCTTCAGCATGTGGACCTCGAAGGCGGCCATCTCATGGGCTTCGAAGCGCAGGCAGGTGCCGCCGCGCGATACCGGCGCATCGAGCCGGGTGCGCGTCCAGTCGATGATCGGCATGAAGTTGTAGCAGACCGTATGAATGCCGCAGGCGGCGAGATTGGCGAGCGACTGACGGTAATTGGCAAAGAGTGGCGCGAGGTCACCTTCGCCACGCTTGATATTCTCATGAATCGGCAGGCTTTCGACCACGGCCCAATGGAGCCCGAGGCCGCTTTCTGCAATTTCCGACTGCCTGGAGCGGATCAACTCGATCGGCCAGACTTCGCCATAGGCAATTTCGTGCAAGGCGGTGACGATGCCCGAAGCGCCGGTCTGGGCGATCTCGGTCAGCTTGATCTTGTCGAAGGGGCCGTACCACCGCCAGCTTTCAAGCATTCGTAACACCCTTCGTCATCTCGCGGGCGCCCCTTTCGAGAAGGCCCTCGTAACAATCGGTAAGCGCCTTGCGGAAGCCGGCGTGCTGCGCAAGGTCGGGCGGGAAAATAGTACCGACGCCGAGCAGCGCTTCGACCTTCCTGGCGGGACCGTCCGCGCTGTCGCTCAGCGCCTTGAGCTCAGCTGCTAGCGGATCCCGCACGTCGATCGGCTCGCCCCTTTCATCGCGGCCGCCGACGTAGCGCATCCATGCAGCGATCGCGAGCACAAGGCCTTTCGGAATGCGGCCGACGGCGAGGTTTTCCGCAACCGTTCCCAGGATGCGCTGCGGCAGCTTTTGCGAGCCGTCCATGGCAATCTGCCAGGTGCGATGCCGGATGGCCGGGTTGGCATACCGCTCGAGCAGCGAGTTGCAGTAGGCAGCGAGGTCGACCCCCGGCGGCGCGTGGAGCACCGGCACAATTTCATGGCTCCAGAGATGCCGGACGAAGGCGGCGAAGACCGGATCGGCGACCGTGTCGCTGATCGTCTCGTGACCGGCGAGATAGCCGAGATAGGCGAGAGACGAGTGCGTGCCGTTAAGGCAGCGCAGCTTCATGTGCTCGAAAGGGGTCACGTCCTCGACGAGCTCGACGCCGACTGCACCGAGGTTGGGGCGATTGCCACCGACGAACTCGTCCTCAACCACCCACTGGCGGAACGGTTCATGCATGACCGGCGAAAGGTCGAGCATACCGGTCCGCCCGGCCAGCCGCTCGATGTCCTCCGGCTTGGTGGCGGGGACGATGCGGTCGACCATTGTCGAGGGGAAGGCGCACTCGGCAGCGATCCAGGCGGCGAGCCCCTCATCGACGAGGCGAGCGAATTCGAGGACGATGCCCCGCACGACCCTGCCGTTTTCCGGGAGATTGTCGCAGCAGAGCACGGTAAACGGCCTCGTTCCCTCGGCGCGGCGGCGCTCGAGCCCCCTGACCAGGAAGCCGATCGTCGACCTGGGCGCTGCCGGGTTGGCAAGATCGTGCCGGATGTCGGGATGATCGCGGTTCAGCCGTCCTGACGATGGTTCGTGGCAATAGCCTTTTTCGGTGACGGTCAACGTGACGATCCGCGTGGTCGGCGCCGACATGACCTCCAGCACAGCCCGGGGGTCTTCCGGCGCCACCAGGACATCATTTATTATGGAAATCACCTGCGGTCTCTCGCCATCGGGGCCGAGTTCCACCGCCGTATAGGCATAGTCCTGGGGCTTGAGCAGGTCACGCTGGTCCGGCCGGACCAGGCTGACACCGATAATCCCCCAATCGCCACCGGACTTCTCCATGGCCTCCGCGAAATAGATGGCGCCATGGGCGCGATAAAAGGCGCCAAGTCCGAGATGGACGATGCCGGTGCCGGCGCGCGGCACGTCCGGACGGCGAAGACGGGGACGATCAGCGGGCAAGCCAGCCTCCATCGACATTGAGAATTGCTCCATGGATGTATTTTGCGGCCGGCGAGGCCAGGAAGACAGCAGCGCCGCCAATGTCCTCGGGGTCGCCCCAGCGGCCGGCCGGAATGCGGTCCAGGATGGCTTGGTTGCGTGCCTCGTCGGCGCGCAGAGCCTCGGTGTTGTTGGTGGCAATATAGCCGGGAGCGATGGCGTTGACGTTGATGCCCTTGGCTGCCCATTCATTGGCGAGCAGCTTCGTCAGCCCCGCGACGCCGCTCTTCGAAGCCGTGTAGGAAGGGACGCGGATGCCGCCTTGGAACGACAGCATGGAAGCAATGTTGATGATCTTGCCTTCGCCGCCTCGCTGAAGGACGGCACGTGCGAAGCCTTGGCTCAGAAAGAAGACGGCCTTCAGGTTGACGTCCATGACGTCATCCCAGTCGGCTTCGGTGAAATCGATCGAATCCGCGCGCCGGATAATGCCTGCATTGTTGACGAGAATGTCGACCGGCGCGACTTCGGCGAAGACGGATTGCCCGGACATCGGATCCGAAAGGTCGAGGGAAAGCGCCTGGCCCTTGCCGCCTGCCTTGGCTATCAATTCCAACGTTTCGGCGGCGGGGGAACGCGCGGCGCAGATCACTTCCGCCCCGGCCTTGGCCAGCGACAGGGCGATTGCCTGGCCGATGCCAGTATTGGCGCCGGTGACCAGCGCCCGTTTGTCATCCAAGGAAAAGATGTCGCTCACTTCAGCGTCTCCATGGAAACCATCTCGACGTCCTTGTAGTCGACGTTGTCGCCGGCCATCGCCCAGATGAAGGTATAGGAGCCGGTACCCGCCCCCGAATGGATCGACCAGGGTGGCGAGATCGCGCCCTCTTCGTTCTTGAGCACGATATGGCGGGTTTCGTCAGGCTCGCCCATCATATGGAAGACGCGCTGGTTATCGGCGAGATCGAAATAGAGATAGGCCTCCATGCGCCGGTCGTGCACATGGGCGGGCAGGGTGTTCCAGACGGAGCCGCTCTTCAGCTTGGTCATGCCAACGACGAGTTGGCAGGACTGCATCACTTGGGGATGGACGAACTGATAGATGGTGCGCTCGTTCGAGGTGTCCTGCGCGCCGAGCGACATGCTTGCGGCCTCGTCTATCTTGATGAGCCGCGACCGATAGGTCTGGTGCGCCGGCGCGGAAAGGATATAGAAGCGGCCCATACCCGAAAACGTGATCGGCCCGGCTCCCATGCCAAGATAGAGCATGTCGCCTTTGGCCATCTTGTACTCTGCGCCCGCCTCGACGCTGCCCTCGGCACCTATATTGACCACGACCAGTTCGCGCCTGTCGAGGATAGAGGCCGTGCCGGATGGTTTGACATGGTCGAGCTTGAGGCTTTTGCCGGCGGGCACGGCGCCGCCGACGATGATGCGGTCGTAATGGGTGTAGATGAGATTGATCTCGCCTTCCCGGAATATATGGCCGACGTGAAAATTCTCGCGCAGTGCTTTCGTGTCGAAGGTCTTGGCGGTTTTCGGATCGATCGCATGGCGGATTTCGACATTCAGCATCATCTGTCTCCTGTATTCAAAGAAAGTCGTCACGGCGCGGCGTGAACGTGTCGATCAAGACGCCGTCCTCCAACGCGCGACAGCCGTGGGTCGCCAGCGACGGTATGACGAAACTCTCCCCGGGGCTGACCAGCACGACCTCGTCCCCAATGGTGAACTCGAAACGGCCCGACAGCACATAAGTGGCCTGGATGTGCGGATGACTGTGGAGCGTACCGATTCCGTCCTTTGCAAAGCGGAATTCGACCACCATCAGGTCCGGGCTGTCGGAGAGGACGCGGCGGGTGACACCGTTACCAGCCTCCACCGAAGGAAAAGTGCGGACGAGTGATTTCGTCATGACATGCTTCCTCACATTTCAATGGCCCATGATGCCGCTCTAGCGGAACAGCGAGGGCAGCCACAGCGAGAGCGCCGGTACGTAGGTGACGAGCAGAAGCGCTGCGACCGCGGCGCCATAGAACGGCCAGATGGTCTGCAGTGCCTGCCAGATCGGTATCCTTCCAACCGCGCAACCCACGAAAAGAACTGCTCCTACCGGAGGCGTGCAGAGGCCTATGCCAAGATTGAGGATCAGGATGACGCCGAAGTGGACCGGATCGACTCCGAAGGCCGTCGCCACCGGCAGAAAGATGGGCGTGGTGATAACGATCAGCGGCGACATGTCCATGAATGTGCCGAGGATCAGCAGGACGACGTTCAACAGCAGCAGAATGATCAGCGGGTTTTCGGAGATGCCCTGCAAGAGCGACACCATAGCCGTCGGCACCTTGAGATAGGCAAGCAGCCAGCCGAAGGAGGCGGCGCAGCCGATCACCATCAAAACCATGGCGGTCGTACGCACGGCGGCAAAAGTCGCCTCCTTGAAGTCTTCCCAGCTCAGGGTGCGGTAGACGAGCAAAGTGACGAGAAGCGCATAGACGACTGCGATATTCGAGGATTCCGATGCGGTAAAGACGCCGGAACGGACGCCACCGAAAATGATGGCGATCAGGATCAGTCCCGGCACGGCCGAGACGAACAATCGCCCCATCGCCCTGAGGCCGGGAAAAGCTTCGGTCGGATAGCCGCGCTGTCTTGCGACGATCCAGGCGGCAAGCATCAGGCAGAGCGCCAGCAGGAGACCGGGAATGATGCCTGCCGTGAAAAGATCGGCGATGGAGATCCTGCCGCCAGCCGAGATCGAGTAGATGATCATATTGTGCGACGGTGGAATCATCAGCGCGATGATCGAGCCGACCACGGTGATGTTGACGGCATAATCGACATCATAGCCGCGCGCCTTCATCTGCGGCACCATCAGGCCGCCGACGGCCGATGCATCGGCCGCGGCGGAGCCGGAGACGCCGCCGAACATCACCGATGCCAGGATGTTCACCTGCCCGAGACCGCCGCGGAGATGCCCGACCATCGAACCCGCCAATGCCACCAGGCGGCGGGCGATGTCGCCGCGCACCATCAGGTCGCCCGCGAAGATGAAGAACGGGATCGCCATCAGCGCGAAAACCGAGACGCCGGAATTCAGGCGCTGGAAGATGACGACCGGCGGCAGGCCAAGATAGAGAATGGTCGCGAAGCTCGACACACCGAGACAGAACGCGACGGGCGTGCCGATGAGCAAGAGGAAGGTGAAGGTGCCAAAAAGGATCCAGAGTTCCATAGGGTCAGTGCTCCGGCTCCGCCTCGCCGAAACGCGCGGTATGGAGGCCGGCGGCGCGACGGGCAATGCGCTCGAGAGAAAAGAGTACGACCAGCACGCCGCCGGCCACGATGGGTAGGAAATCGAAGGCGCCGGAAATGCCGAGGCTCGGCATCTGGTTCCCCGCCGTCTTGATCGCCAACTGCGCGCCGTAGAAGATCATGCCGCCGCCAAAGGCGCCCACGAACACGTCGGAGAGCGTGTGGAGCAGCTCCTTGCCTCGCTGCGGCAGCAGATACAAAAGCACGTCGAAAGAGAGGTGGTAGCCCTCGCGGATGCCGACCGCGGCTCCCAGAAAGATGAACCAGCCCATGATCATCACTGAGGCGGGCTCGCTCCATGTCAAACTGTCATTGAAGACATAGCGCCAGATGACCTGCGCGGCGATGAACATCGTCATCAGCACGAGGCCGATGCCGGCGATCCAGAGCGCACCTTGGGAGATGTTTCCCATCAGACGCGCGACGCTCTTCATAGTGTTCTGCAAGACAAGATCTCCATCGGATGGCGACCGCCGCTACCCCCCTCGGGCCTGCTCTCTCCTCGAGTTTAACCCGAGGACCAGCTTTCTCCCCGCGAGCGAGGAGAGGGGGCTGGGAGCGCGCGGCTGGTGCCTTCTCCCCGCAGCGGGGAGAAGGACGCGGCAGCGGGCCTAGAGGCGGTCAATTATCCGATCTCAGTTCACTGCGTTTCCTGGATACGCTTCACCAGGTCCTTGAGCTTCTCGGACTTCACGTATTTGTCGTAGACCGGCTTCATCGCCTCGATGAACGGCCCCTTGTCGATGTCGGAGACGACCTCGACACCGGCAGCGCGGATCTTCTCCTCCGACTTCTTCTCCTGCTGGGCCCAGAGCTCGCGCATATAGGGAACCGAGGCTTTGGCCGCCTCTCGGACTGCTGCCTGGTCTTCCGGCGACAGGCTGTCCCAGGTTTTTTTGGACATGACGAGCACTTCCGGCACGATCAGGTGCTGGTCCAGCGTATAGTGCTTGGCGACCTCGAAATGGCCCGAGCTGTCATAGGACGGCCAGTTGTTTTCCGCGCCATCGATGACGCCCGTCTGGATCGACGAATATACCTCGCCATAGGGCATCGGCGTAGCGTTGGCGCCTAGCGCCCCGACCATGTCGACGAACATGTCCGACTGCATGACGCGAAACTTCATGCCCTTGAGGTCTTCGACGGATTTGATCGGCTTCTGCGAATTGTAGAAGCTGCGCGAACCGCCGTCGTAAAAGGCGAGACCGACCAGATCATGCGCTTCGAATGCTGCGAGGATTTCCTGCCCGATCGGCCCGTCCATCACCTTGTGCATGTGCTCGACCGAACGGAAGATGTAAGGCAACGAGGCAACCTGGGTTTCCTCGATGATGTTGTTGAACGGCCCGAGCGAGACGCGGTTCATGTCGATGACCCCGAACTGGGTCTGCTCGATCGTGTCCTTCTCCTCACCGAGCTGGGCGGAATGGAAGACTTCGATGCCAAGCCGGCCGCCTGTCTTCTCCTCGAGCAATTTGCCCATGTGCTTGACCGCTTCGACGGTGGGATAGCCGTCCGGGTGCGTGTCGGACGAGCGCAGGACCCGGTCCGCCGCCTCGGCGGAGACCGATGCAAGAGCTACCGCCGCGGACGCGAGCAACGCCAAGCTCAATTTCTTCAGAAACGTCATTTCAATTCCTCCCGTTGAAATGGGCTGTCCTCACAGCCGGTATGCTTGCTTCGCAAGCCGATAGGCGAGATCGATGGCGACCTCGCCGGCCTCGTCCCCGTCGAGCCGACCATCTGCGACGAGGGTTGCGAGATAGGCGCAATCGACCCGGCGGGCGACGTCGTGTCTCGCCGGAATCGAGCAGAAGGCGCGGGTATCGTCATTGAAGCCGACCGTGTTGTAGAACCCGGCGGTTTCGGTCGTGAGTTCCCGATAACGGCGCATGCCTTCGGCGCTGTCGAAGAACCACCAGGCCGGCCCGAGCTTCAGCGCCGGATAGGCGCCTGCGAGCGGCGCGAGTTCGCGCGCATAGCTGGTCTCGTCGAGCGTGAAGACGATGACCGTCAGCTCCGGCCGCATCCCGACGGCGTCGAGCAGCGGCTTCAGCGCCCGGACATATTCCGTCCGGGTCGGGATGTCGAAGCCCTTGTCGCGCCCGTGCCGGCCCATCACCTCGGCGGAGTGGTTCCGCCATGAACCGGGATGGATCTGCAGCACGAGGCCGTCTTCCAGGCTCATGCGCGCCATTTCGGTCAACATGTGGCCCCGGAAGGCATCGGCCTCCTCTGGGCTCACGCGGCAGGCAAGCGCCTTTGCAAACAGCAACGCCGCCTCGGTCTGGCTCAGGTTCTCGGTGCGCGCGGTCGCGTGACCGTGGTCGGAGCTCGTCGCACCGTAGCTCTTGAAGAAGGCGCGCCGGATCCGGTGAGCTTCGAGATAGCCATTCCAGGTCGTTGCGTCCGTTCCGGCGAGTTCGCCGAAACGCTCCACGTTCTCGCGGAAATTTCCGAATTCCGGGTCGACGACGCTGTCCGGCCGATAGGCTGTGACGACGCGCCCGCCCCAGCCCGACTGGCGGATCATCTCGTGCCAGCGAAGATCGTCCAGTGGGCCTTCCGTGGTGGCGATCACCTCGATGTTGAAGCGGTCGTAGAGGGCGCGCGGCCTGAACTCCGGCCGCGCGAGGCAATCCGAAATGTGGTCGTAGTAATAGTCGGCCGTCTTCGCCGAAAGCCGCTCATTGAGGCCGAACACGGCTTCGAAGGAATGGTCGAGCCATAGCCGGCACGGCGTGCCTCGGAAGAGATGATAATTCTCGGCAAACAGGCGCCAGATCCTGCGGCCATCTTGCTCCGTCGACCCGCCATCGACCCGGGGAACGCCGAGATCCGTCAGCGCGATCCCCTGCGAGCAGAGCATGCGGAAGACATAGTGATCGGGAGTGACGAAGAGTTGAGCCGGATCGGGGAACGGTTCGTTTTCCGCGTACCATCTCGGATCGGTATGACCGTGCGGGCTGACGATCGGGAGGTTGCGAACTGTGGCGTAGAGCGTGCGAGCGATGTCGCGAGCGCGTGATTCGAGTGGAAAGAGCCTATCTTCATCCAGCAATGCGATGGCCTCCCAACCACTCGCCGGCTACGATCCGGCGACGACATATTGCATTCGGCTAGTCAGCTAATATGTTAGTATGCAGAACGAGTCAATGGAGAGGTTACATGGCCGACCAGGTTCAGATCCGGGCAGTTGAACTGAGCCGCGCTCCATCGGTGACGGAGCAGGTCTTCGAGCACCTTTATCACCAGGTGGTCGAGCTGGACCTGCCGCCCGGTACCAAGCTTTCGGAGGTCGAGGTCGCCAAGATGCTCGGCGTTTCGCGCCAGCCGGTGCGGGATGCCTTCTATCGCCTCTCGCAGCTCGGATTTCTGCTGATCCGGCCCCAGCGGGCAACGGTCGTCACGCATATCTCCGAGAAGGAGGTCATGCAGGCCCGCTTCATCAGGACGGCGCTCGAGATGGAAACCGTACGCGCGGCAGCCGATTGCCTGACGGAGGCGCAACTCGACCGGCTTGATGCATTGCTTGTTGAACAGGAGAAAGCGATCGCCGCTGAGGACAAGGTGCTGTTTCATGCGCTGGACGACAGCTTCCATAAGCTGATCTGCGAATTGTCAGGCCATGAATTCGCCTGGGCCTTGATCCGGGACAGCAAGGCGCACATGGACCGGGTGCGCTATCTCAGCCTTTCTTTCGGCGCGCAGAGCGCCTTCGACGACCACAAGGTGATCATGGCGGCGTTGCGCGAGCACGATGGTGACAAGGCGGCCGACGCGATGCGCGTCCACCTGTCGCGCATCAAGTCCATCATCGGCCGCATCCGCGAGAGCCACGGCTCGTTCTTTACAGAGGCCGAGCGGTAGGCAAAATGGTGAAACGCGACGCGCTTTAGATCCTTCATTGCGGCGACCTCGAGCGTTGATCCCCGCCGCGGATCGTATGGCGTTGAGCCGGCGGTTGCATTGTGCCAACGGCGAAGGCGCCGAACGTGCCTATGCCGACGGCCTCGACCGGCGCGGAAATTCCAAAGCCTGCCTTGCTAGGCATTTACGCGCCTTCCTCGGCATTTAGCGGCATTTGACAGTCGTAAACCGATTCTGGCCTGGCATGTCCTTCAAACTGTCCGTACTGGTCAGCTGCATGCGCCGCCGCCCCGCAGCCCCGGCTCAGCGCGCGCCCCAGGTATCGCTCAGACGATAGCCTTCCGGCCAGGGATCGGAGGGATCAAGCAGGTGCTGGTGAATTCCGGTTATCCAGGCGCGACCAGAGATCTCCGGCAGGATCGCGGGGCGACCGCCGACCTTCGTGGCACCGAGAATGCGGCCGGTGAAGGTCGAGCCGATCAGCGAGACCGCCGTCAGCTGCTCGCCCGCCTCCATCTCGCCGCGCGCCTTGAGCACAGCCATCCGTGCCGATAGGGCCGTTCCCGTCGGCGAGCGGTCGACCTTGCCGGGCTGGATGGCAACGGCGGCCCCGGCGCGCAGCCCGTCTGCCGTCCGCTGCACGGGACCGGCGAAGAGGCAGAAGGAGAAATGCCGCCAATCTCGATTTTCGGGATGATGGAAGCCGAGTTGCGCATTGGCCGCATCGGTAATCCTGACGCCCACGCGGGCAATATCGTGCGCCTCGTCCGGTGTGAGCCCGAAGCCCATCGCGGCGGCATCGACGATCACGAAGCTGTCGCCGCCATAGGCGGTGTCGACGGTGATCGTGCCGAGTCCCTCGATCTCGACCTTTGCGTCAAGCCGCTCCGCAAAGCTTGGCAGATTCTCAACAAAGATGCGCTCGGCCTTGCCATTGCGGCATTCTGCCCGCACGCGCACGAGACCGCCGGGTGCTTCGAGCGTGATCTCGGTCACCGGCTCCTTCATCGGCAGGATGCCGCTGTCGAGCAGCACGGTCGCGACGCAGATCGAGTTCGAGCCGGACATCGGCGGGGTATCTTCCGGCTCCATGATAATGAAGGCGGCGTCGGCCTCGGGATGCTTTGGCGGCACCAGCAGATTGACATGGCGGAAAACCCCGCCGCGCGGCTCGTTCAGGACGAAGTTTCGCAAGCTCTGGTCGCGGGCGATCCAACGGCTCTGCTCCCAGATCGTCTCGCCCGGCGGGGCTGCTGCGCCGCCAACGATCACGTCGCCGACCTCTCCTTCGGCATGGGCGGAGATCACATGAATGGCCTTCACGCTACGCATCGGCATGCTCCTTCACAGATCCTCAGGTTGACAGATCCTCAGGCAAGCCAGTCCGGCAGCCGTGCGGGGGCGCGGCCGGTCAAGGCCGCCGAGACGCAATCGACCAGGCCGCCGAAGCGCACCGCGCGCCCGGAGAGGCCGGGACCGTAATGGGCGTATTTTCCCGAATTCGTCATCACTGCGCGGGTCCCCGGCGGGAACACCGGTTCCGAGATCGAACACCAGCAGATATCCGGCAGAACCTGAACGCCGCTTTCTTCCAGCCGCTGAAGGATTCCCTCCGCCCTCGCCTCCGCTATGACCTGATACCCGGCGGTGACGATCACCGCGACGTCCGCATCCCGCCTGCGACCGGCGAACGCCTCGGCCAGCGCGCGACATTCCGCCAGCGAGGCGTGGGGACTGCCGATGGCAACGAGGTTCACCTCCTCTGGGCCATCGTTCAACTGCGACCAGGCGGCAACCATTTCGGCGCGGGTGATCTTCACGTAGTCGGTATGTTCTGCCAGTGTGCCGTCCGCCTCGGGCGTGACGCCCTCGACATGCAGCATCGGCGCGGCTGACGTGGTCCCGAAGGCGGCGCAAAGCGCCTTGAGATCATCGCGCGACGGACGGGCGGGCGCCAATCCTCGCAGCAGCGGAATACAATCGGGAGCCGCCCGGCCGGCGAGATAGCCGGTCAGAGGCCAGAAGGCGTCGGCCACGTGATTCGGCAGTTCCACATCGATGATACGCCGGGCCTTGCGATGCTCGTCGAGGTAGACGCCGGTGAGCGGCGCCCGTCCGGTAAGCGCGATGCAAAGATCGAGGAAGTCGGGGTGCTTCGCCGTCCGCGCGCCGAGCACGCTATTGGCAAAGATAACGGCATTGGATTCCGCCCAGGCGATCGCCTCGCCCGGCCTCGGTGCGCCATCGAGCAAATAGGGTGAGCAAGTGAATGTCGGTTGGCAACCCATGCGGACATAGGCATTGGCGAGCCGCGCCGCCGGGACGCCAAATGACGCCGGCACGCCCTGCCGTCGCCAATGGGCGTAATCGACCGAAATGGCGTTCATTGTCGTCGGCACGCGCACGCGCGCGCCGAGTTCGGCCATTTTCTCGGCAAAGGAGAGGTTCGCGCGGCTGGCATAGATGCAACCGTCGATATGGGCCTGCACCACATCAACGAGACCACGCGCCCCCTGCTCGACCGCCATGGCGCAGATGATGCGCATCGCCTGCTGAACGGCGGCGCCTTCCTCTCCCTCGAGCATGGCGCGGTCGACCGCGGTTAGGTCGAGCGCAGCCCTCGCCGGCGGTATCAAGGGGATGCTGAGCCCGTCAGCTTCAACGGCGCCGTCGCCAATCCGAGCCGTCTTCGCGCCCGCCAAGGCCGCAAAAGCTTGCCGGCTCAAACGCAGCACCGGCAGCCGATTGCCAAACATCTCGGACGCGACCAGCGCACCGAGCGTCAGCACGTCCTCGGGCTCCGAAAAGACGAGGGCGGCCGGCGCGCATCCCGAGAGCGCGAGGTTCAGCAGCACGCCCGATCCCGAGCACGAGCCCCTGCTCGAAGGCATCATGAGGATGGAGCCGGCAAGCGAAACCCCATGCAGCGGATGGTGAACGTCGATCACCTGGCCGGTGGCCGAATCGACCCCGCCCCAAAAGCTCAGCGCTTCCCACGTGGCAACGACAGGCCCCTCGGCCGAGCCCCCGAGAACGCTTAGCCCCGGTCCCGGGCCGCTCATTTTACGACGAAGCCGTGGGCGAAGGGGTCGCGGTCGTCGATGAAGATGGTGTTGTAGCCGGTCATCCGCGCCCAGCCGGCGATGGAGGGAATGATTGCGTCGCGATCCGCGACCTTCGCTGCTGCCTCGACCCGCCCCTTGAACAGGGAACCGATGATCGACTCGTGCACGAATTCAGCACCAACCTTGAGCTTGCCCTTGGCGCAGAGTTGCGCCATCCGCGCCGAGGTGCCGGTGCCGCAAGGCGAGCGGTCGATCGCCTTCTCGCCGTAGAACACGGCGTTGCGCGCATCAGCGCCCTCCCGCGACGGCTTGCCCGTCCACTGAATATGGCTGAGGCCACGGATTTCGGGATGCAGCGGGTGCACGAACTCGTATTTGGCGTTCAGAGCGGCGCGCAGTTTCGGGCTCCAGCCGACGAGTTCGCCCGCCGTATGATCGGCCATGTCGCGGAAGTTCTTCTGAGGCTCGACGATGGCGTAGAAATTGCCGCCATAGGCGACGTCAACGACGATCTCGCCAAGGCCCTCGACCTCGGCCGTCAGACCTTCCGCATAAAGGAAGCTTGGGACATTGGTGAGCCGCACCTCCTCGACGAAGCGGCCCTCCTGGCGATAGGTGATATCGACCTTTCCCGCCGGTGCGTCGATCGACAATTTCCCGGGCGCGCGCGGCGTAATCAGGCTGTTCTCGACGGCCATGGTGATGGTGCCGATGGTGCCGTGCCCGCACATCGGCAGGCAGCCGGAGGTTTCGATGAAAAGCACGGCCACGTCGCAGTCCGGCCGGGTCGGCGGATAGAGGATCGAGCCCGACATCATGTCGTGGCCACGTGGCTCGAACATCAACCCCGTGCGGATCCAATCGAATTCCTTAAGGAAATGCGCACGCTTTGCCAGCATGTTCGCGCCTTCGAGCCGCGGCCCTCCGCCGGAGACGAGGCGAACGGGGTTTCCGCAGGTGTGCCCGTCGATACAGGAAAAGGTATGGATGGCCATGATCGAAACCTCTATCAGAATCTTTGCGGTGAAAAGGATGCGATGTCGATAGCAGGCGCGCTGCCGGTGAGAAGATCGCCAACGAGCCGCGCGGTGCCGGCCGATTGCGTAAGGCCCAGATGGCCATGACCGAAAGCATAGATCACCCGCGGCGTGGCACGGGCACGGCCGATCGCCGGCAGGCTGTCGGGCAGCGAGGGACGGAAGCCCATCCATTGCACGCCGCCCTCGGGCTTCAGCCCTGGCAGGAATGATTGCGCCTTCCTGAGCATCGCCTCGGAGCGGCGGAAGTTCGGCGGCAGATCGAGACCTCCGAGCTCCACGGCGCCTCCGATGCGAATCCCGGTCATAAGCCGCGTGACGACAAAGCCATGACCGCCGAACGTGATCTGCGTGCGCAGGTCGAAAGCACTGGAGGGAAGCGTCGTGTTGTAGCCGCGCTCGGTTTCAAGCGGGATGCGCTCGCCGATGGTCCGCGCTAGCCTGTGCGAGAAGGCGCCTGCGGCAAGCACGACCTGCCCCGCCCGCTCAATTCTGCCGTCCGCGGAATAGACCGCAACCCCAGGCTCGATCGGCTTAAGCGCAGTTACCTCCGCCCGCTCGATCGTCCCGCCTTTGGCGCGAAAGTGATCCGCCAGTGCCAGCGTATAGAGTTTCGGGTCGGCAATGGAGTACCAGCCGGGCGTGAAGGTGCCATGGGTGAAACGCGACGCAAGCCCCGGCTGGATTTCGGCCATGCCGGCAGCGTCGAGGTGACGGAACTCGATCCCGTGCTCCTCCCGCGCGCGCCAGCCGTCAAGCGAGGCCGTGAATTCCGCCTCCCCCTCATAAACCTGAAGGTTGCCGTCCTTGCGCAGCATGGGCTTCGTGGCCGTGTGCTCCAGGAAGGGCTCCAGCTCGGCCTTCGATAGATCCATCAAGGCCGTCTGCGCGGCGACGGAATGCGCGACGCGATTGGGCGCGCAGGCGCGCCAGAAGCGGAACAACCACGGCGCAATCTTCAGCGCATAGGCGGGCGGCACCGTCAGCGGCCCGAGCGGATCGATGAGCCAGCGCGGCGCCTTCCGGAGGATGCCGGGCGATGCGAGCGGCAGGATGTCGGTGAAGGCAAAAGCCCCCGCATTGCCAGCAGAGGCCCCGGCGGCCGGTCCCTCACGATCGAGCACCAGGACCGAAAGGCCGCGAGCCTGCGCAGCGATTGCGGCGGAGAGCCCTATGACCCCTGCGCCGATGACCATGACGTCGGGTTCGGCCGTCATCGCTCGTTCACCGGATGCCGGCGCGACCGACGGCATCTCGCTGTCGCCGACAAGATCGATTGCTTCAACGCAGGTCCTCCCGCTCCACGACCGGATCAGGGCTTACAACTCTGAACGGCGCCGGGAAGCCTGCTCCATTCGGCATACCAGGCGTTGAAGAGCTTGAATTGGGCCTCGACATAGCCGCGTTGGCTTTCGCTGAGTGTGTCGGTTTCGTTGAAATGCAGCCTGTATTCCTCGTCCCCCTTCAGCACCATCATGTGCTTGAAATAGAGAACAAGGTCCGGGCCTTCATCGAAAGACGAGAGCACAGCGAGCGCCTGCTCCAGTTCCTGGGCACGCTGCCGCGCTTCCACATCGCCGCAGGCGGCGGCCCGGCTCAGATTACAAAGGTGAATGACCTCCTTCGGCAGCACGTTGCCGATACCGGTAATGGCTCCGGTCGCCCCGCAGTTCACGAAGCCGTGGAACACGGCGGTATCGACGCCGATCATCAGCGACACGTCGTCGTCACGGCTGGTGATGTGCTCGGCAGCGTAGCGCAGGTCGGCAGGACCGCCGAACTCCTTGAACCCGACCAGGTTCGGATGCTCCGCGCGCAGTGCGAAGAACAGGTCGGCGCGCGTGGCGAAGCCGTAATAGGGGCTGTTGTAGATTACTGCCGGAAGCTCCGGGGCGGCCGAGAGGATCGCCTTGAAATGCGCCCTCTGGGCAATGAGCGAGGGACCGCGCGAGAGCACCCGCGGAATGACCATCAGCCCTTGCGCGCCTACCTTTTGCGCGTGCGCGGCGTGTGCGACCGCCGAGGCGCTGTTGATTGCCCCCGTGCCGACGATGACCGGCACGCCCGCCTCCACCAGTCGCTCCACGCCTTCCATGCGCTCAGCGTCGGTCAGAAGCGGCCAGTCGCCCATGGAGCCGCAATAGACGACGGCTGACATTCCCTCGGCGATCAACTCCTTCCCCTTGCGGACAAGTGCATCGAAATCCGGGCTGCGGTCGTCCTTGCACGGGGTCATCAGCGCGGGGATTACACCTGAGAAAATCGTGGCCTTCATCTCCAACTCCTCATTGGCCCGCGGTCGAGCAGTGACACCATGCGGCGACCAGGCCGGTCTATGCGTCGGGAACAAAATACCACTTGTATTTTATTTGTCGACAAAAATCGTCGGCGCCCCTTAAAGCACGAGATCCAGCCGATCGGTGCGGGCAAAAAGCTTCTGGATCTGCTCGACGATCTGCTCCGCATGCGCACGGGCCAATCGGTCGGCAGCCTCCGCGTCCCGGGCCGCGATCACCGCGATCAGCTCCTCGTGCTCGTCGACAAAGCGCTGCGGGAGGCGATCGTCGTAGGACTGGTAGTAAAGCCGCAGGATGCGCCGCCCCTCATCGAGAAGCCTATTGAAGAGACCGGTGAAATAGGGATTGCGGCCGGCCTCGGCGATCGCCGAGTGGAAAGCAGCATTGGTGGCGATCATCGCCAGCGCGTCCTGTGACCTGACTGCGGCGGCAAACTCGGCCTGGCGTGCCCGGATCACCTCAAGGTCCTCCGGGCGGTGGTGCTGGGCGGCGAGCCGCGTCGTAACGCGATACATCAGCACCAGTGCATCGAAGAAAGTGTGCAGGTTCAGGAAATCGATGTTCGCGACCATGGTCGAGCGGTTGGGCAGCGTATCGATCAGCCCCTCCCCCGCGAGCCGCACGAGCGCCTCGCGGATCGGCGTGCGCGACATCTTGAAACGCTCGGCGAGTTGTACCTCGTCGATCGGGCTGCCGGGCGGCAGTACGAGGTCGAGGATTTCGTCGCGCAGCAGATCGTAGACCACCTTCACGCCGGAACCGCGCTTGCGTTCTGGCATCGAATTGCTGGTGTCGCTGTCGCTCATCCGTAATCTCCTTGTCGACAGGAGAAATACTTCCCGCTGTCGCTCGGATCAACGGGCGGCTGACTACTTGCGCACCAGGCTGAAGGAGAAATGGCTGCCGCGGTGGTAGTCGAGCGCGTAGACTACCGGCTGGCCTGCCGCATTGAAGCAGGTCTCACGGATGAGCAGTGCAGGGCCGAAGTCACTGAGGTCATTGCGCTGAACCACGTCATCCGGCAGCATCACGGCCGAGACTGTCGCGGCCGACATTCGGGGCCGATTCTTGAATTCTTCAAGCAGATCCAGCAGCGAGCCGCCCCAGTCGATGTCATAAAGGCGCGCAGGAAGGACGCTGCGGGGCATGTAGTCGATGCAATAGAGGATCGGCTCGTCCTTGTTCAGCCGTAGCCGCTCTAGCCGGACAATGCGTTCTCCCGGCTTCAGTCTCAGTTGCTCGGCCACAATCGTGTCCGGTGTGTCCTCCGCAATCGACAAGACCTTGTTGACGGTCGCATAGCCGTAGTGTCGGGCCATATCCGTCACGCTCTCGAACACTGTAAGCGGCCTATCCACGTGAACGGCCGACATGGCAGATACGAACCGGCCCCGGCCGTGCTCCACATAGATGACGCCATCCTGCTCGAGCAGCTTCAGCGCTTCGCGCAAGGCGGGGCGGGAAATCTTGAAACGCTGCGTCAGCTGCGCCTCAGTCGGCAGCTTGTCGCCCGGATTGAGCCCTTCGCCGCGAATCAGGTCGGCGATGCGGTCGCGAAGCTGGATGACCAAGGTGCGCGTGTCGCGGAGGGGCTCGTCCAATTTTCCATCACTCCATAAACCAAGGATTTGGGCTTCTTGTCTGACAAATATCGGCAGGTCAAGTGGGCGGCAGCCCGTTGGACAATAGCTCCAGGCTTGCCGGCGTGTAAGCATTATCTCATGCGGATTCGGAAAGATCGCCGGCTTGACAGGAGGGGCACCGTTGTTGTCAGTTGTCTTACAACTTTGGACCCAAGCCGGCGTTTGCCGCTCAACTATGGAAGTGAACCATGCTGAATTTTGACGAACAGAGATACCTCCGCATTCAATCGGGTGCCGTTGCGCTGCGCCATCGGTTGGATGACGTCATCGAGGCTTGCCTCGCCGACGGCGCAGAAAACATCTTCTTTCTTGGCACTGGCGGCGCAGCGATCCTCATGCAGCCGGCAGCCCAGCTGCTTCAACGGCTATCGCGCTTTCCGACCTTCATCGACATGCCGGCGGAAATCGTCATCACCGGCTCGGCGAACCTGACTAAGAAATCGATCGTCGTCATCCCCTCGCTCTCCGGCACCACCAAGGAGAGCGTCGCACTTCTTGCGAAGGTGAAGGAGATCGGCGCCACCGTTCTGGCGCTGGTCGGACACGAAGAGACCCCGCTCGGGAAAGGGGGCGACCACGTTTTCGTCAACTTCGCCGAGGACGACACCTCTTGCGAATCCCTCTATCTCCAGTCGCTTTTCATTGCGCTTTCGATCATGCGCCACCGAAGCGAAATCGCCAACTACGAGCAGATCATCGGCGAGCTCGAAGGCTTGCCCCAGCTCCTTCTCGCCGCCAAGCACAGCTATGAGAAGAAGGCGGAAGCATTTGCGAGGATTCTCGCCGGTTCGCACTATCACATCATCACCGGCGCGGGTAACGTCGGGCCCGAGGCTTTTTACTACGGCATGTGCATCTTGGAAGAAATGCAATGGATTCGCACCCGTCCCGTCCATGCCTCCGATTTCTTCCACGGCACCCTGGAGCTGATCGAAAAAGACGTCAGCATCATCCTCTTCAAAGGCGAGGATCAGCTGCGCCCGCTTGCGGACCGCGTGCAGAATTTCGCCTCGTCCTATACTGAGAAACTTGCGGTGCTGGACACGGCCGATTTTCCGCTGCCCGGAATTTCGCCTGAGGTCCGCGGTCTCGTATCGCCGATCGTCCTTGCAACTGTTTTGGAACGCATCAGCGCCCATCTGGAGGTGATACGCAATCATCCGTTGACAACACGCCGCTACTACAAGCGCGTTGCCTATTAGCGCCTCGTTCGAATTTTCGACAAGTCGCGGATGCAGAGGCATCCTCGACCTTGCCCCCAAACTTGACGGGAACGTGATGACGTCCTTTCGGATCGCCGCCGTGGGCGACAATTGCATCGACCGCTTCCGCCCACCGCTGGCTCGGTCCTATGTCGGCGGTAACGCGGTCAACGTCGCCGTGCAGCTCGCGCTCATGGGAAACCAATCCTTCTATTTCGGGGCAGTTGGCCGCGACGGTGACGGCACCAAAGTCCGCCAGTCCCTTGAGCAAAATCGGGTTGACGTGCGTTATCTGCACGAGCGCCCTATCAACACAGCCTACACGGAAATCGACGTAACCGCGGAGGGAGAGAGGATCTTTGTCCATGAGGACTTCGGAGCCTGCGCCGGCTACCGAGCGGAAGCCGGCGACCTCGACGTCCTGAAGACGATGGATCACGTGCACATCGGATGGCTCGATGACGGCGGCGCATTGCGCCAGGCCCTCGTTGCTGCCGGCGTCAGTGTCTCTCAGGATGTTTCGGTCAATGCCGAGGCAAGCAGCCTTGGCGTCGAGGGCCTATCGATCGCCTTCGGCTCCGCCGGCGAGGACGAGATCGCCGCCAATCGGCTGATCATCGATCTTCTGTCGCGTGGGGCGGAACTCGCAGTCATCACACGGGGGGGCCACGGATCCTGCGCCAGCAATGGCCTCGAGCACGCGTCAGCCGGCATTCACCCGGTGGATGTGGTCGATACCACCGGGGCCGGTGATAGCTTTATCGCCGGCTTCATCATCGCGCATCTCGAAGCCCGGCCATTGCGGGAACGCCTGGAAGCCGGACGCGATTGCGCAGCGCGCACTTGCACGCATGTGGGTGGCTTCCCGCAAGATCCATTCTGAGGCCGCACGGGCATCAAAAAAGGCCACGCTTGATAGTGGCATACCACTTGTGCACGCTGCTGAGATCTCGGCGGATGCCAAGTCGATCGGTCTGAGCACATTCTCTCCGGCCTTTATTTCAGAACGAGCCAGCCGGAAATCACGATCACTGCGGCGCCCGCCAATATGTGTAACTCGACCGGGGCGGCAAAGAACAGTGCCCCATAGAGGCAGCCCCAGATGATTTGGCTGTATTGGAAGGGTGCGACCACCGAGGCGTCTCCCATGCGGAACGCCCGCACCAGCAACAGGTGCCCGGCGAGGAGGAATAAGCCTGCCGCAGAGGCGAAGAAAATCTCCATGGACCCAACCGGCGCCAGATCGCCGCCGACGACTGCGACGCTGAGCGCGACGGCGGCAAGCACGACGAGCAACGAGAATACAAGCGCATGGTCCGTTTCCGTCGCCTTGGCTTTCCGCAACAATAGGAGCGAAAGCGCGAAGACCAGCGCCGAGGCGGCCGCTGCGGCATGGCCGAGATTGAGAGGCGCGATGCCTGGTCGAAGCGCTATCGCCACGCCGACAAAGCCGAGGACGACCCCGACCCAGGCGAGCGGCGAAAGGCGCTCACGGAGCAGAACGAAGGCCAGAACCGCCACCAGGATCGGGGTCAGAAATGCGAGCAGGTATGCCTCCGACAGGGGCAGCAGCGAAAAAGCGTAGTAGATGAGCAAGGTATCGATGGCGATCAGCAAAGCCCTGAGCACCGCAAGTCCGGGATAGCGCGGCAGCAGCGACCCGCCAGCACCGGTGAGGCCAGCGTGGGCGCAGAGCAATATCAACGCGGAAAGAGTCACCATGAACGTGACTTGCGCAACGGCCAACCGCTCGGTCAGGAGCTTGACCAACGCGTCGGCGCCCGAGAAGACGGCGAATGCCGCCAGACCGAGTCCGGCGGCGCGGAGATTGCGACGCACGCCGGCCACGTCGGGGACAACATGTGCATCAACGGACATTGAAGCGTCCGAACCGTTCTTCGACACGCGACTGTAGGTATTCCAACCCGATCGAGAGGATCCAGTAGATCATCGAGGCGGTGATCAGCATCTCTATGTGGCGGAACTCCGTCTGCCCCTGAGTGCGGGCGAGATACATCAGTTCCCAGACACCCACGACCGAGACGAGAGAGGAGTCCTTCAGCATGGCGATGAACTGATTGCCGGTCGGCGGGATGATCACGCGCATCGCCTGCGGCAGGATCACCAGGCCCATCGTCTGGCTCGGACTAAGCCCGAGCGCGATCGCCCCTTCAGTCTGGCCGCGCGGAATGCTCTCGATGCCCGCCCGGAAGATTTCCGTCATGTAGGCGCCGTAGCAAAGCGAAAGCGCCAGGATTCCCGCCGGCACCGCGCTGATGACATAGCCTACCTGCGGCAGCCCAAGATAGATGATGTAGATCTGCATCAGCAGCGGCAGACCGCGGAACAGCGAGGTGTAAAAGGTGGCAAGCCCGTAGATAACGCCGTTCTTGGAAAGCTTGGCAATGGCGCCGGCAAGCGCGATGAGGGTGGCGATGGCGATCGAGATCACCGAGATGTAGAGAGTCGTGACCACCCCTTGCGATATCAGGAAGCCGATCTTCTTGCCTATGAAGGCGAAGGACAGGTCGAAAGAATAGAAGAACAGCATCAGGAGCGCGAAGAGTTCGGCCCAGACGCCCGCAACCTGAACACGGCGCGGCAGCTGTCGCAGCGCCTTCCAGTTCAAGGCGGCGATCAGTGCGATCATGCTTGCGCTCAGCAATTGCCCCGCCGCAGGATTTGCGGCCAGCCATTCCGATGAGGTCGGCAGCACATGTCCGATCCAGGCCGGGCTGATCCCCAACCCGTAGATTGCGACCGTGACGAGCGCGAGCATGAGTAACGCTCCGGAGCGTCGCGCCGTCTCCGGATAAGCCAATATCAGTCGACCGATCATTTCTATTCTCTCCGGATCAGGCCGCGCGCTCGCGCCACCAGTCCTGTGCCTGTAGTTTCCAGTAGGTGAATTGCGCCACCGCCAGCCCGGCGAAGCCGCCGGCCCAGACCAGACCAAAGGGCTTGAACAGCTTATAGCGATCGGATTGGCCAAGTATGCCCTCGGCTACCAGCTTGCCGCCGATCGCGGTCGTGTTCAGCCCATGCCCGCCAAAGGCCGTGCAATGCCACACCCCGGGCTGCATCTCTCCGATTTGCGGCATCAGGTGGCGGGCATAGGACATGAGCCCGGACCAGGCGAGCTCGGTCTTGAGTTCCCTGAGTTGCGGATAGGTGCCGATCATCTCGCGCCGGAGTTCCGCCGCGAGCGCCGCTGGCGAAGCCGCGCGCGTCGTGATGCGCCCGCCCCAGAGCAGCCGCTTGCCGCCTTCGACTAGCCGGTAGTAATCGCCGGCGCGGCGATTGTCGCCGACCGCGTCGCTGGTGGCGATCGCAGTGCCGATGAGGTCCGGCGCCTCTTCGCTGAGCATGACATAGGTGGCAATCGGCAGAAACGAACGCTTGAGCCGGCCGTTCAGCGAACCGGTGTACCCCCCGGTGGTGAAGACGACCGTGCGCGCCCTAACGCGCCCCTTTGCCGTAGAAACGATCTTTTCTGCGCCGCTGAGCGCGCACCCGGCCGCGGCCGACCTCTCGTAGATCCTGCCGCCCAGACGCTCGATCTCGGATGCGAGGCCTCGAAGGTAGTTCAACGGATGCATGTGAAAGGCATCGGGGTCGCGCAGCCCTTGGAAATAGCGGTTTGACTTAAGGACCGACCGCACCTGATCTGAGTCGAGATATTCGAGCTGGTAGCCGTGGGCGTGCTCCATCGCCCTTGAATGCGCCTTGAGGCTTTCACCATCGTCATAGCGCAGGACGCTGATCAGTCCGTGCTGGGGCTTCGCACTCTCGATCTTCAGGGCCTCGATCGTTTCACGAACAAAATTGACACCTTCGATCGACAGCCGGTGCATCTGCCGAGCCGCCTCTCTTCCCGCGATGCGGGCGATCTTGTCGTCTCCAGTGGCAAAGCCGGGGCTGACGAAGCCGCCATTGCGGCCCGAGGCACCGAAGCCCACGCTCTCTGCTTCAAGCACCGCGACCGCTTGACCGTCGCGCGCCAACTGCAGCGCAGTTGTCAGACCAGCAAGCCCACCGCCGATGATTACGGTGTCACATTCGACCGTCTCGGACAGGACTGGTCTGACCTTCCGTTCGGCCATGGTTTGTGTGTAGTAGGTGTCGGGATAGGACATTTTCCTCACGCGCAGACGAAGGAGTTTGGCAACGGGCGGCGGCAGCCGCCCGTGTGTCTGTCAATCCGCGCTGTAGTCCCTTCCGTACCACTTCGTGGTCAGCGCCGACAGCGTTCCGTCCTTCTTCATCTCGTCGATGATGCCGCCGACCTTCTTCGTCCAGTCAGGATCCGCCTTTTCAGCGATTACGACCAGCGGCTCCCTGAAAGCATATTCGCCCTTGAGAATGCGCAGTGGATAGCCGTTCTTGATCGCGTTCAGCGCCGTCTGTTCCGGCGCGATCACTGCGTCAAGCCGCACACCGTCGCCAAGGCGCAGGTCGTCGAACGGCAGCATGGAGTCGGCGAACGTACGGACTTCGCCCGGCTCTAGCTTGTATTCGATGGGAGGCAGCCCGGGCGCATCGATTTCCAACTGCCGACGAATGAAATCCTCCGACGTCGTGGCAGTTTCAACGCCGATGATCTTACCATTCAAGTCATCGAGGGACTTCGCCTTGCTGTCCTTGTGAAGCACATACACATAGGGGCTGTAATAATAGATGCCGGCGAAATCGATGACCTGCGCTCGGGCTTTCGTCGGCGTGACGGAGCCAACTCCGAGATCATAACGCCCCTGCCAGCGACCGCCCGTCAGCGTCGCCCAGTCCGGTGTCTCGAAACTGACTTCGACACCAAGCCGCTTGGCGATTTCTTTGGACACATCGATGTCAAAGCCCACCATTTCATTGTTGTCGTCAAGATAGCTCTGCGGTGGCCAGCCGCTATTCGTCGCAATGACCATCGCCTTCTTGCCGAGAACCCGGTCGAGCGTCTCACCGGCCTGGGCGGCGGTCACGAATGCCAGCGCGGCGACGCCGATGGCAAGCTGTGCAAGCAGTTTCTTCACGCAGTCCTCCTCCTCATTCGGTCAGCGATCAAATCTCAAATCTATGTAAGATGTCTGACAACATAGTTTAGAGAAGATGGAAGCCTCGAAGTCAAGGGCAGAGCAGCCGCCGGCCCATGAAACCAGTTTATGAGGCGATGCAAATCTGTGATGGGCTCTGTCTTAGACAGCTGCGGCCGCAGCCGCGCTTGAGCCGGTTCGCCCGGTCGAAATTAAGGAAGCGCACCTGCTCACTCAAGGTGCGCTTCCTGGAGGTGCCGGCGGATTCGACGGCTCAGGTTTCGCGTTTGGCGTCCGAGCCGAAGGCGCTCGTTCCCGAACCTTGGGTGCCGGACGTGCCGCTCGATCCCGAACTCTGGGTTCCGGCCGTCCCACTCGCTGCCGAGCTCGAGCCGGTCCAGCTACTCCTGGTTGCCGCGCCCGCGCCGGACCCTTCACTCACTCGCAAATTGTTCTGGACGTTCTTCACTCCGGAGACCGCTTCGGCGCAGTCTTCCGCGCGACGCTTCTGATCGCGACTTTCCACGGTGCCGCTCAGCGTTACCTCGCAGTTGTTGACACGGACCTCGATCTCGGAAGCATCAACGGAAGCGTCATCACTCAGGCGGTCGCAGACGTCCTCGCGAATGCGCTCGTCGGACCGCCTGTAACCCTTCGGCCCGCGACCACGGTGTTGCCCGGCACGCTCACCGTACCACTGTCCGTAGCCCCCGCTCGACATTTGTTCGCCATATCCGCCGCCCCCTTGGGCGCGTTGCCTGTAACCTTCGCGAGACATGCCCTGGCCTTCGCCGCCAGAACGCTGCCCTTCGAACTCACGGCCCTGCTGGCCGTATCTGCCGCGGCCCGGACCACCCCAGCGGCCCTCACGCTGGGACCAACCGCCATAATCGCTGCCGTATCCGCTTGGGCCACGGCCATAGTCCTGATCTTCAAAGCCGCCGTATTCGCCCCCATAACTGGGACCGAAGCGCTCTTCACTAGCGCCCCAGCGAGACCCCGACCTGCGGCCGTAGCCGCCTTGTCCACTCATTCGGCCGCCGTATTGCCCGCGAGAACGTTCACCGCCATAGCGTTCGGTACCTTGACCGCCCAACGGATAGTCGTCGTCAATGCTTTCCCAGCCGCCGCGCTGGTAGCGCCCCTCGTCGCCTTCAAAGCTCCGGCCGTAGGACCGGTTTCGGCTCTCATCGTAGTCGCGGCGGTATCTCCGTTGCCCTTCGCGCCGGTATCTGTCGTCCGTCATTCTCGCATCCTCCACTGGCTTCGGAGACAGACATTCATGCCTGCCTCGTCTGCCATCTAAACCAGCATAACCGACCGCTGTTCCCGACTTTTCTTGAGCCGCCGGCACGGCACCTTCGAAAAGGCGCAAGAAGACAAAAGCCATCCGGACCGCTTCCTTCATGATTGCTGCTCGCAACTCCTGCTTTTGAGCAGCGTCTCGGCGAAATTTCGGCGGATGTTCATAGGAGGGCGCCGCCTGCCCACCCGATAGATGGCCGCGTGATCATCAGCCAAAAGATCGCCAGGACCGCGCCGAAGGCCGGAAAGCCGAAAGCGAACCACAGGCGAAAAAGCCGGTCGTAGCCCTGAGGTAGCGGCTGCTGGCTCTTGCTCGCCGCCTCGGCAAGCTTGTGCATCCGCATCTGCATCCAGACGACCGGAAGCCAAAAGGCCCCCGTGACGCCGTAGAGAAGTAGCGAAACCACGATCCATCCTTCGGTCAGCGAATAGCCGACATGCCAGGCGAGAGCGACGCCGGTGATCGGCTGCAGCACCACCGCAGTTGCCGTAAACAGGAAATCCGCAACGACGACGATCCGGGCGACCGCTGCAATCACGTCCGCACGACCGGTCCGGTGCGCCAGAAGCATGAAGAAGGCGATCCCGGCGCCAGTGCCAAGCAGGACGGAAGCGCCGATGATGTGGAGAAACTTGAGGCTGAAGTAGAGCATCAACGATCCTCCAGGATCGCCAGCGCGACGAGGTGCAGCACCAGAATGGGCCAGATTTTCAAGAGCGGCCCGAGAGGCTCTCTCCAGAGTTCGGGAAGGAGGATCGTTCCAGCGACCGCGTAGAACAGGGAAAGACCTGCGGCGCCGTAAAGTCCGATGCGACTCGTCCGACGAAAGGCGATCGCCACGCCAATGACGATGTCCGCCAGCGCGCCGCCAACGACACTTGGGCCGGAGAGGGCCCCCGCGCCCGTGCGCTGCATCAGATCGATGCCGAGCTCATAGCCGATCGTCAGCGAAATGATCCCGGTCAAGACCCAGAACAGCGACAGAACGATGAAGATGACGGGCTTCAGGAGATAAAGCTTCGCAAACCATCTTTCCTGGACGGAGACCGGCGTCCTGGCGAGGGCTTCGCCGAGCGCTGCTGGTTTGATGCCCGTCTCAACGATCCAGGGCCGATTGTCGCCGACGGCACCGCGAACGATTTCCTTTTGTGCCGTGCTGCGCGTCGGCGGGCGCCATCCCAACGCGCCCGCAAAATCGCTAAGCCGATAGACGGCTCCAGCGAGCGCCGCAGGCATGTTCACCGCGCGGGCCGCCGGCCAGCCAAACCAATGTCGATAGGAGTTTACAACCTCCTCAAAAGACAGCGCCTCCGGGCCCGCGACCTCGATCACGAGCCGCGATGCAGAGGCCGGATCGAGGAAGACCTCGACAGTGCGCACGACGTCCTCGAGACGCACGACCTGCAGTCGTCCGGTGCCGGGCATGAGCGGGAGCCATGGGAGCGCCGCAAGTCCGCGGAAAAGCGCACTGGCTCCGAAGGCGCCAGGGCCGAGGACGACCGAGGGACGCAGTATTATCCAGTCGAGGTGGCTGGCCATCAGTGCCTTGTCGCCCTCTAGCTTGGTGCGGGAAAATGCCGAGGGCTGCTCTTTTTCGACGCCCATCGCCGAGAAATGAATGACCCGGCGAACGCCTGCCCGTTCGCAGGCCTTGAACAGGGCAGAAGGGCCGCGGAAGTGGACTGCGGAGGTATCTTCGCCCGGTCCGTCCTGAAGCGTGCCCGCGCAGTTTACAACGGCATCGACGCCCGAGAGATGCGGCAGCCAATCGTCAGAGGCAGCCTGCGCAAGATCGAGTTCGGCAATCTTGCCGCTCGGTATCACCGCCGGCGCCGAGCCCGGCCGGACCACGCGCACCACCTCGTCGCCGCGTTCAATGAGCTTTGCGCAGATGGCCGAGCCGATCAGGCCGGAAGCGCCGATCACAAGAACCCTCATTTTCGATCCTCACGCGCATGCGGCGGATTGGCCTGCGACTTGCGAAACTTTCGCCCGGCGGGTCAGTCTGAAACTAAAGCGGAACGGGAGATGTTCCGCGTCGCTATCGCATGCTGCGTCGGCTTCGACGGGCTGATAACGCGCCACTGCTGCGCGACCGGCATTGCCAGCGGCGGCACGCCGCTGTACCGTTGTCCGAGCCTGACACGCTCACGTCGTTGGTCGACAGCTGGAGCCAAGATCAGGTCGCGCGTTCACCGTTCCCACAAGTGGCACGGAACATGGAACTCATCGTCGCCCTCGGACTGATCGTACTCAAGGTCGCACTCCTTATTGCGATCCTGCTGCTATTGCCCTTGCCGCTCACCTGGCTGGAGCGAAAGATCGCCGGACACATGCAACAGCGGATGGGGCCGATGCGCGTTGGCTGGCACGGGCTCCTCCAGCCCGTGGCGGATGGCATAAAGCTGCTCACGAAGGAAGATCACATTCCAACAGAGGCGGATCGCTTCCTCTTCAAGCTGGCGCCGATCCTGGCCCTCGCCCCACCTTTCGTGGTGTTCGTCGCCATCCCGTTCGGCGAGTCCGTTTCGGTTCTCGGCAACGAGATCACGCTCTACGTCTCCAACATGAACGTGGCGCTCCTCTTCATTTTCGCGGTGATCGGGATCGAGGTCTATGGCGTCATTTTCGGTGGCTGGGCCGCCAACAGTAAATATGCGGTGCTCGGTAGCCTCAGGACCTGCGCGCAGATGATCAGCTACGAGATCCCCATGGGCTTTGCGGTCATCGGCGTGGTGATGCTGGCGCAGTCCATGAGCCTTATCGACATCGTGCGGGCGCAGGCCGATGTCTGGAATGTCGTGTACCAGCCGGTCGGCTTCTTCGTGTTCTTCGTCGCGGGCCTGGCCGAGGCGCAACGCATCCCCTTCGACCTCGCGGAAGCGGAAGGCGATCTCGGAGCCGGATTCCATACGGAATATAGCGGTATCCGCTTCGCCTTCTTCATGGTCAGCGAATACGTCATCATGGTGCTGGTGTCGGTGCTGGCGGTGATCCTGTTCTTCGGTGGCTGGAACGGCATACTCCTCCCCTTGCCGCCGCTCCTTTGGTTCGCGCTCAAGGTCGCCTTCTTCGTCTATGTGTTCATGTGGTTCCGCTTCACTTTCCCGCGCTACCGCTATGACCAACTGATGGCGATCGGCTGGAAAGTCTTGCTTCCTTTATCACTGGCGAACATAATCATAACAGGCATTGTGTTATCTTGAGGCCGCAGCGAGGCGACGATGTCGCGCGCACTTGAAAGAGCTGGAACATGGGTCGGCTGGGCGTTCTTCGCCGATCTCGGGAGCGCCTTGGCCCTGACCTTCGGCTACATGTTTTCCAGACCCGTGACCATGCAATATCCGGATAAGGAAAAGTGGGTGCCGTATTCGCGTTATCGCGGGCATCACTTCCTGAAGCGCGATGAAGCGGGCGAGATCAAATGCGTCGCCTGCGAACTCTGCGCAAAGATCTGTCCCTGCGATTGCATCGAAGTCGTCCCCTATGAGGACGAGAACGGCAAGCGTCACCCGTCAAAATTCGAGATCGACACCGCCCGATGCCTGTTCTGCGGGCTCTGCGAGGACGCCTGTCCGGCAGATGCGATCGCACTTGGCCAGCAGTACGAATTCTCGAGTTTTTCCTCTCGCGATCTGGTGATCGGGCGCGACGATCTGCTCGCCAAACCGGGCAAGGCTGCAACCGGAGGCAGCGTCGTCGCCGCGCAGTTGAATACGGAAAAGATTGTTCTGGTAGAGACGAAGGAGACACGGGGATACAACTGGTGGCGGAATATCCGGCGAACGTGAACGCCCCAGCTGTCAAACCGAGCCCTACGACAGGAGAGGAGCCTCAGATGTTTGTCGGCGAAATCGTGAAGAACAAGGGTGTCGGAGTCATTGCGGTCACGCCTGATCAGACGATGGTGGATATCCTCAGGATGTTTCGGGCGAACAATATCGGTTTCGTGGTCGTGGGTAGCTCGGACGGAAAATATCTGGGTACGCTGTCGGAGCGGGACTGCTGCAACGCTGTGGCCGAATATGGGGCCGAGGCCGTCATGATGCGGGCCGTCGACATCATGAACCGCGGTTTGGCGACCTGCTCGACGAAGGACCTGCTTCAAGTTGCGATGGGGATCATGACGGAGAGGCGCACACGCCATGTTCTGGTGATGGATGGCGAGGACGTGGTCGGCGTAGTCAGTGTCGGCGACGTGGTCAAGCACAGGCTCGAAGAGGCCCAGCGCACCGAGCAGGACCTGCACGACTACATTTGCGGGACCCACTATCACTGACAAGACACGCGGGCGAATAACTGGTACGCCACTGCGGGAGCAAGCCGACCCTACAGCGCTGCGGGTGGTCAGACGTGCAAAGGCCGCTACGTCCTCAAATCGAGATCGATTGAAGGAGAGATGCAGTGGCTGGTTGAACCTCCACCGGGCATGGATATTCACCCCGCCGCATCAGGCTGTTGAGCCGCAGCGCCCTGTAGTTTTCGGGGACGAAGACGAGGCCGCGCGGAAAGCGCCTGTTGGCCCTGAGCTTCGCCGTGAGTTCCCCCCGCGCGGATCGCACCGCCACCTGATCGCCATCTGAAAGGCCGAGTTCCACCGCGTCCTGTTCACTCATCTCCACGTAGGGGTCGTCGGCAACCGTATTCAACACCTCGGACCGTTCTGACACATACCCATTGTGAAACAGACAGTTGCCGGTGACCAGCACGAAGCGGTCGCCTGCAACATGATCCGACGGCGGCGCGAAGAACGGGGCAGCCGGTGGCATCGCGCCTCCCCTGGTGAACGCGCCGTCGGCGCCGAGCGCGCCCTGCGCCAACCCTTCGTAAGCTGGAACCAGCCGGGTAATCTCGTCGAAGATATCGTCTGCACCGGAGGGCTGCAGGGCCCGGTTCTGAAGCGTCGCGACGAGATCGAAGATCTCCAGGTTGCTTCGTACCTCGAAGCCGGGTTCGCGGAACTTCCGCACCTCTTGCACCCGGCCTTCGTTGTTGGTGAAGGTGCCCGGTTCCTCGCCGTAACCCGTCGCGGGCAGCACCACGTCGGCAAGGCCTGCCGTATCCGTGAGGAAAGCGTCCTGGACAATCACGAGACCGGCGGCGCCGAGCGACCGCTCAATGAAATCCCGGTCGGGATAGGACATGACGGGGTCGGTTCCGACGATGTAGAGCGCGCCCATCCGCCCATCAGCACAGAGGTCCAGCATGGCAACGACATCGGCGCCCGGCTCCGCCGGGATCTCGGCGCCCCAGGCACGTTCGAGCGCTGCGCGTGCCCGATCATCGGTGACAGGGACAAGCCCGGGCAGTGCCGTTGCGAGAGCGCCCATGTCCCAGGCGCCCATCTGATTGGCGCGGTCGAACAGAAACTGCATCACCGGCTCCTTGCCGAGAAGGCGGAGAACCTGCCAGAGGTTGCTAAGCTGCTCCAGGATCGCGCGCGCTTCGGGCGATCTCAGGCAATCGACGCTGAAGAGCACGGTGACACTCCGCCCTTCCATGAGCGCGGAAGCAAGGCGATGCGCGCTGTCGCCGCCCTCGGCCGCCGGCCTGCCGGATGTCAACACCGCCAGCGCATCACCCGGCAAGGCATCGCCGGCCGCCACCGCGAGACTGGATACCACCGTAGCCAAGCTCTGAGCCTCAGCCCCGGGCGGCACGCGGACCGCCACCAAGGCATCGGCGTCCAGCCGGGACGGCCTTGCCGAGAGCATCAGCAAACCAGCGTGCCGTCGCCGCGCGGCGTCGCGAAGCAGGTACTCGGTGACCGGATTTTCCTCGGTCACGTTACCGCCGATGACGAGCACACGGTCGCTGCCGATCACGTGCTGGAGCGATGCACGGCTGTAGAAGCCAGCGACCAGCGGCGCCAGGATGTTGACCGGCGTCGACCAACGCGACGAGCAGTCGATATTGTTCGTGCGGAACACCGTTCGCATCAGCTTCTGAAACTGGTAAATCACCTCGTTCGGGAGACGCGGCGATATCAGCCCGCCCGCTGCCTTGCCCTTCACCTCCGTCAAGCGCCGGCGCAGATAGTCGCCCGCCTCCTCCCAGGACACCGGCGTCAGCGCACCCCCCCGACGGATCATCGGCCGCTTGATCCGACCCCTGCCCTCGATGAAATCGAGACCGAAGCGGCCGCGCACGCAGAGCGTTTCGCGGTTGACTCCGTGTTCCCAGTCCGAGCGCACCCGCATGAACTCGCCCTTTCGGGCTCCCACCGTCAATTGGCAGCCGGTGCCGCAATGGGGGCAGATCGTGTCCGTCTCATCGAGATCCCAGGGCCGCGCCTTGTAACGATAGGGAAAACTCATCAGCGCCCCGACGGGACAGACCTCGATGCAATTGCCGCACTGGTCGCAGCTTGCAAGGCTGCCTTCGAAACCGGTGACGGCGGTATCCATCCCCTTCTCGACAGTTCCCAAGGCGACCGCGCCGACGACCTCCTCGCACATCCGCACGCAACGCTGGCACTGGATGCACCGGTTGACATTCATGATGACGACCGGGCTCAGGCGGATGTCCTTCGAATGGAACACGCGTTTGGCGTCGCGGAAACTGCTTTCACGCGGACCGTAGGCCATCACCATGTCCTGCAGCTCGCACTCGCCGCCCTTGTCGCAGATCGGGCAATCGAGCGGATGATTGGCAAGCAGCATGTCGAGCATGGACGAGCGGGTCTCCTCGATCAGCGGCGTATTCGTGCGCACCACCATGCCGTCTATGATTGCCGTGGCGCAGGCCGGCTGCAGCCGCCGCTGCCCCTCGATCTCGACGAGGCACATGCGGCAGGAGGCGAGCGGCGGCAACCGTTTCCAATAGCAGAAAGTCGGAATTTCGATGCCCAGACGCTCGGCGGCGGCGAGCACGGTGGAACCGGGTTCGACTTCAAGCGTATGTCCGTCGATCGTGATGCTGGCCATGGTTCCTCACTACTGCGTCCGTTCAGTGAAACGGGCACCTCCGCTGCTCGATATGGGCGACGAATTCATCGCGGAAATGCTTGAGCGCCGCCCGCAACCCCATCGCTGCGCCATCGCCCAGGGCGCAAAACGTGTTGCCGAAGATGCCCTTGCAAAGCATCTCCAATTGCTCCAGGTCATCGGCTGCGCCGTCGCCGGCCTCGATCCGGCGCAGCACCTTTACCGCCCAGTTCAACCCTTCCCGGCAGGGCGTGCACTTGCCACAGGACTCGTGGTGGAAGAATTCGACGATCCGGGTGGCGACCTTGACCATGCAGGCCGTGTCGTCGACCACGATGACGCCGGCCGAACCGAGCATGGAGCCGGCGGCGGCGAGCGAGTCGAAATCCATCCCCACCTCCAGCCCGGTCTCCGGGATGACCGGCGCCGACACCCCGCCCGGGATCACCGCCTTTATCCTTCGCCCGGGCAGCGGTCCGCCGGCATGCTCCTCGACCAGCTCCTTGAGAGGTATGCCCATCGGCAGTTCATAGAGACCGGGTTTGCGCACCTGGCCGCTGACGCAATAGAGCTTCGGGCCGGGGCTCTTGTCCGGGCCGATGCCCCGAAACCAGTCGGCCCCCCGCATCACGATATGCGGTACGCAGGCGAGCGTCTCGACATTGTTGATCACCGTCGGGCTGGCATAGAGCCCGGCCACGGCCGGGAAAGGCGGCTTCAACCGCGGCTGCGCTCGCCTGCCCTCGAGCGACTCGAGCATCGCCGTTTCCTCGCCGCAGATATAGGCGCCGGCGCCGCAGTGGATATGGACCGCAAAATTGAATTCCGATCCGAGGATGTGCCTGCCCAGATAGCCCTTGTCGGTGGCCTCGGCGATCGCCTGCTCCAGGCGACGGATTGCCGTCACATATTCGCCGCGGACGTAGACATAGGCGGTCTCGGCACCGATCGCGTAGGCACTGACCGCCAGCCCCTCGATGAGCTGGTGCGGGTCGCGCTCCATGATGATCCGGTCCTTGAAGGTGCCGGGCTCGCCCTCGTCGGCATTGCAGCAGAGATATTTCAGCTTGTTGGCGCCCTTCGGCACGAAACCCCATTTCATGCCCGTCGGGAACCCGGCCCCACCGCGGCCACGCAGGTTGGACTGTTTGACGAGGTCGACGACCTCGTCCGGCGTAAAGTCCCGAAGCGCCTTTACGAGCGCCTGATAGCCGCCGGCGGCCTCATAGCTCGCCAGCAGGTGACCGTCCGGCGAAGCGACATTCCTGAGCAAGACCGGCTCGAACATCACGCTACTCTCCCGGTGCCGGATGTGAGGCGTGCTCAGCGCTTGCTGCCTTCCCGAGCGGAGCCCGAAGGCTCTCAAGCAGTGCGTCCAGCCGCGCCACGTCGAGATTGCCATGGTAATCGTCGCCGACCTGCATCACCGGAGCCATTTCGCAGGCGCCAAGGCACTCGACGGTCGAAAGCGTGAACAGCCCGTCCGAGGTGGTCTCGTCCTTCTTGATTCCAAGCACCCCTTCCAGATGCCTCAGCAGGTCCTCGGCCCCGCACAACATGCAGGAGACATTATCGCAAAGTTGAAGATGGAACCTGCCTACCGGCTCCGTGTGGAAGAGCGTGTAAAACGTCGCTAGCTCATAGACCCAGATCCGCTCTACCCCGAGAATGTCGGCGACCTCTTCCAATACCGGGCCGGGCAGATGGCCGTGCTCCTTCTGCGCGATCAGCAGCGCGGGCATGATCGCAGAGCGCCGGTTTGGATACCGGGCCGCCGCCTCCTCGATCTCATCGCGCATCGTCATCGCGTCCGATCCTCCCCGCTACTTGTCCACCTCGGCCATCACCGGGTCGAGACTGCCGAGGACGGCGATCATGTCGGCGAGATAGCGCGCATTGCTCACCCCGAACAACGCCTGGAGATTGACAAAGGAGGGGGCACGCACCTTCATGCGGAACGGCTTCGGCGATCCGTCGCTGATGATGTAGAAGCCCAGTTCCCCCTTCGGCGCCTCGATCGCCGAATAAACCTCGCCCGCAGGCACGTCGAAGCCGTACGCCGACAGGTCGAAATGCTGGATCAAAGCCTCCATCGAGCAATGTACGCGCTGCTTGTCTACCGGGAAGGCGATCGTCGGCATGTCAACTTGGAAGGGACCTTCGGGCATCTGCTCCATGCATTGTTCGATGATGCGGATGCTCTCGCGCATCTCGTCGACCCGGCACTGCCAGCGCGCATAGCAATCGCCCTCGTCCCGGGTGATGACCCTGAAATCCAGTCGATCGTAGACCTCATAGGGTTCGTCGCGCCGGATGTCCCAGTCGACGCCGGAGGCGCGCAGGTTGGGGCCGCTCAAGCCCCAATCGACGGCGTCCTCGGCGGAGATCACGCCGACCCCCCGCGTACGGCTGAGAAACACCCGGTTGTTGTCGATCAGGCGTTCATAGTCACGGATGCGGTTGGGGAAGATGTCGCAGAACTCCCTGATCTTCTGCAGGAAGCCCTCGGGCAGGTCCTCGCGCACCCCGCCGACGCGACAGTAGGAGGTATGCATGCGCGCGCCGGTGATCATTTCCAAGAGGTCCATGATCATTTCGCGCTCGCGCATTGCGTAAAGCAGCGCAGTCATGGCGCCCAGATCCATCGGCAGCGCGCCGGTGATCAAAAGATGACCGGAGATCCGCGCGAGCTCCGCCATCATTACGCGGATGTATTGCGCCCGGATCGGCGCTTCTATGCCGAGGAGTTTCTCCACCGCGATCGCGAAGGCCAGGTTGTTCGAGGGCGGGCAGAGATAGTCGAGGCGGTCCGTCAGCGGGAAGATCTGCGTGTAGGTGAAGCTCTCCGCCAGCTTCTCGGTGCCGCGGTGGAGATAGCCTATATGTGGGTCCACGCGCTCGACATACTCGCCGTCGAGCTCGAGCACGAGCCGAAGAACCCCATGGGTGCTGGGGTGCTGCGGGCCGAGGTTGAGAAGCACTTCCTTGGTATTGAGCGCTTCGCCTTGCTGCCTCGTGAGCTCGGTGACTTCGGTCATCTCAACGGTCCAACGTGAAAGCAGACACCCTCATGGAATTTCCTTGGTGGCAAGGTCGGGCTGCGTCGGCGGCGGGCCTTCGGCACCGAACGGGTTCAGCTTGTCTTTGTAGCCCCGCAAGGGGAAATCCTTGCGCTGGGGAAAGCCCTCGAAGCCTTCCCACATGTAGATCCGGCGCAGGTCGGGGTGTCCGATAAAGCCGATGCCGTACATGTCCCAGGCCTCGCGCTCGTGCCAGTTGGCAGTGCGCCACACCCCGGTGACCGAAGGGACCACGGGGGGATCGCCAAGCCGGCACTTGATGCGAACCCGCCATTTGTTCGGCAGCGAATAGAGGTGGTAAACCGTCTCGAACCGCGGCGTATCGGGAAAGCGATCGACCCCGCAGATGTCCGAGAGGAAATTGAACCGAAGCGCCGGATGGTCTTTCAGGAAGAGGCAGAACTCGACGACCTTCTCCGGCGGAACGGCAAAGGCGTGGATGCCGTGCGCGACGCCGAGGTCTTGGATGGCTTCCCCGAAGCGATCCATGATCAGAGCCGAGTTGAGAGGCGCCACTACGCTCATGGCGCTGCGACTCGATCCAGAGGCGTGCCGGCGAGCGCCCGAGACCTCTTGATCTTCTCTTGAAGCAGCAGGAAGCCATGCATCAGCGCTTCCGGCCGGGGCGGACAGCCGGGCACGTGCACGTCGACGGGCACGAAGGTTTCCGAACCCTGAACCACGGCATAGGTGTTGTAGACCCCGCCCGAAATAGCGCAGGTGCCCATTGCAATCACCCAGCGCGGCTCCGGCATCTGGTCGTAAAGCCGGCGCACGACGGGCGCGAATTTCCGGGTCACGGTGCCGGCTATGATCATCACGTCCGACTGCCGCGGAGACGGGCGAAACACCACGCCGAACCGGTCGAGGTCGTAGCGCGCGCAGCCGGCCGAGATCATTTCGATAGCGCAACAGGCAATGCCGAAGGTTTCGGGCCAAAGCGCCGATCTCCGGCTCCAGTTGATGACGCTGTCGGCCGTGGTGAACAGGACGCTGTCGCGGATCGCGTCGCCTACTCCTCCCATTCCAGCGCTCCCTTCAGCCACGCATAGGCAAAACCCACGAGCAGCAGCACAATGAAGACGAACATCTCGACATAGCCGATGAGCCCGATGTCCTTCAGGACGACGGCCCAGGGAAAGAGGAACATCGCCTCGACATCGAAGACCACCAACAGGATTGCAACAATGAAGAAGGGCACCCTGAAGCGCCCGCCGGCGGCCTCGCCTGCCGGGTCCATGCCGCATTCATAGGGCATGTTCTTCGCGGGATAGGGATTGGACGGGCGGAGTAGCGAGGAGACAAAAAGGGTCGCCAACGCCACCAGAACGATCCCGGCGACCATAATGAGAACCGGCAGGAACTCCATTGCCGTCATAGCATCCGCCCCGCCAAACGAGGGCTTTGCTCAGGCCGCGACCAGACCCAATCCCGGGCGAAAAATGCCGTCGCCCGTGGAAGCGGCTTGGGCAATCCTTTGGTTAGGACTCTATTCCGTCGAGCCGATCATTGCAAATCCAATCGAGTGGCGTCTCCTGGAGGACCCACAGCGCTCTACAGCGCCGCGCGTCTTATCAGACGCGCAAAGGTCGCTGTAGCACTTTGAATTGCTGCATGTCTTCGTTCTTAAACCGAGGAGACATGCAGTAGGCCGGGACCTAAACCTCGGTATAGGTCATCCCCATCCAGTTGGTACCCGATCGTTCCTCCTGCTCAATAGTCAGGCCGGGAAGCCTGTTGCTATTGTTATTGCAATCTCCCGCGGACCCCTAGCTCCACAATGTGCGGGAGCCGCCAGGGAACGAGGAGGCGCTGTTACGGCGCTTGTGAAACTCGAAAGCGAAGTCGCCCTATTCACCATCGAGGTGCGGATGATGAGCAAGCGAGGGTTTACTCTCATGGCACTCGTGATCGCTGCCCCCGCAGCAGCGCATGATGCAACGCCGACTGCGGCACAACCGACGGGCTGGACTTATCCGTTTTCGTGCTGCAGCGGGATGGACTGCCGCGAGATCCGCAGCCAGGCGGTTCTCGAGGGCCCCCGCGGATATGTCATCAAGCTTACCGGGGAGCTCATTACGTCACGAGATACTCGCATCAGGAACAGCCCGGATGGACAGTTTCACCACTGCACAGTGGCAGGGGAGCCCACCGGTCGCACCATTTGTCTCTTCGTTCCCCCACGTTCCTTCTGAAGGATAATCGCCATGACACAGGAACTCAGCCGTATCGAAATCGATCTGGTCCCGTTGAATCTCTTTTCCGAACGCGTGCCGGAGGGCTGGACGATAGTACCGGGCAGCCCGGTGCAAATATCGCCGGACTATCCAGAACAGCCGAATTCCGGTTCCGTGGAACATCTGATGACATTTTCCGTCGTGCCCCGAGAAACGACGGCGATACGCGGGAGGCAGGTATCGTTCGCCAGGCAGTCTGCATTCACGCTTTACGTGACGGGGACGCTGTTCGGTCTTTCGCTGTATTCGCTCGAGCTCGTCCGACTGGTCGAGGATTTCGACGAGTTTTGTCCTCCGGAGTATTCAAGGACCGTTCATTAAAGGGACAAATCTGCAGACCCCATTGCCTTCGATTTAAGGACAAGGACATGCACAAGAATTGGGACGCAGGAATTCGTTCAATCGCGCGCGCCTTTAGCGCTCTGCGGCCTTTCCGGCGTGAGTTGCAGTTTGTCCGCCATCCGGGCGAGCTCTGGCAAAGATTTTGCACGCATTTTGTACATGACCTGGCTGCGGTGAACCTTCACGGTAATTTCGCTTACGCCAAGGTCGGCGGCGATTTGCTTGTTCAACAATCCCGTTACCACCAAGGACATCACCTCGCGCTCGCGCGGCGTCAGGCTTCCGAAGTTTTCACGTAGCGTCTCCAGTGCCTTTTCATTCTCGAGCCAGGCGCGGTCGCGCGCCAGCCCGACGTGAACGGCGTCGAGCAGATCCTGGTCACGGAAGGGCTTGGTCAGGAACTCAATCGCGCCTTCTTTCATCGCTTGAACGGTCATCGGAATATCGCCGTGCCCGGTTATGAAGACGATCGGGAGCTGGATATTGGCTCGAGACAGTTCTCGCTGAAATTCAAGGCCGCTCTTTCCCGGTAACCGGACGTCGAGGACGAGGCAGGACGGACCCTGAGGTCTGCCGGACCGGAAGAAATCGTCGACCGAGGCGAGGAGCCTGACTTCGAAACCGACGGACCGAAGCAGGCTTCCCAGCGCCTCGCGCAGCGCAGGATCATCATCAATCACGATGACTGTGGCTGCCAATTCTGTCATGTCAGCACCCTCAAGCAGGACCTCGCGGCCTCATCTGGTCGGGGGGTGATCGTTAACAGAGCACCGGTCAAGCGAACAAGCCGCTCCGCCCCTCTTCAGAGCCCCGAAACGAAGTCGATCCCATTATTACATCAGCCACAAGCCACTTCAACGCTCGCGTGGCGACCCGTTTTAAGCGAGCTATACCAACGTATAGCTACCCGAGCCTTCGCCAAGCTTGCATGCTGATATAGGTCACCACTTGGCCACAACCCTGGATTCTCGCAAAACGCCGACCGCGAACTGGAGGCGGAAGTGCCAACAAAGAAGCCTCTGATTGCGATCGTCGATGACGACCAGTCGATGCGCGAGGCTACCAGGGGTCTCATGAGATCCCTGGGGTTTGACGCGGAGGCGTTTTCATCCGCCGCCGATTTCTTGAAATCGACTGATCTTCACCGAACGGACTGCCTGGTAACTGACGTCCATATGCCGGGGATGAGTGGGCTCGATCTGCATCGCCGACTCGTTGCTTTGGGCGAAAGCATTCCGACCGTCCTGATCACTGCCTTTCCGAACTGGACCGTGCACGCACGTGACCTGGGCCGGGACGTTGTCGGCTATCTGGAAAAGCCGTTTAGTGAACAGGATCTTCTGAAGTGCGTCCAGTCTGCGTTGGCGCGCGAGAGCGATGGCAAGAGTGATTGAAGAAGACATGCAACCGCCAGGATTTTTTCGCAATGGGAGGCATTCAGGCCGGTGTCTAGCCTGCTTGCTTGTCAGGGGCGTCCTCGTCCGGCTCTGATGGCAGGCGGAATTGAAACACAGCGCCAGAACGATCGTTCGCCCCAGCCCATAGCCGTCCGCCATGCGCCTCGATGATCGAACGGCAGATGGCCAGGCCCATGCCGAGGCCCTCCGCTTTCGTCGTGTAGAAAGCCTCGAACACGCGTTCCGAACTTTCGGGCTCCAGACCCGCGCCCGTGTCCTGCACCGCTACCAGCACGCACGCGGCAGCCTCGAGGCTCGAGCTGATCAGCAACTCGCGGGGACCGTCCGTCACCTTCTTCATTGCGTCGATGCCGTTCATCAGCAGGTTCAGAATGACTTGCTGCAACTGCACCCGGTCGCCGGTAACGGGCGGGAGGTCGTGCGCCAGCTCTGTCCTCACCAGGATGCGATGGCGGCGCACCTCGCCATGAACGAGGGCTATCGTATCTTCGATGAGGGCGTTGAGGTCCACTTGCATGGATACGATGGGCGTCTTCTTGAGCAGCGCGCGCACCCGGCCGATCACCTCCCCTGCCCGCTGCCCGTCCCGTAAGATGCGGTGCAGCGTCTCTCGAACCTCGTCGATGTCGGGGGGCTGGCTTGCGAGCCAGCGCAGGGCCGCGTTGGTGTTGGTGACCACGGCGGCCAGGGGCTGATTGACCTCGTGGGCGATCGACGAGGTCAGCGCTCCCATGGTCGTCACGCGCGTGACATGTGCCAGCTCCGCCTGCGCCTTCTGCAGCGCTTCCTCCGCCCGCTTCCGGTCTTCGATGTCGACGAGAAATCCATACCACTTGAGAACGTTTCCGTGCTCATCCCTGAGCGGTACGGCGCTTTCCAACCACCAGCGATACTCGCCGTCGGCCGCGCGGCGGACACGCACTTCGGCCTCGAACGGGCGGCCCGTAGCCATGGAGGCGCGCCATCTGGACCTATACTGCTCGAGGTCGTCGGGGTGAATTCGGGTTTCCGGCTTCCAGCCTTCCTTGGACATTTCTTCCCGGGAGAGGCCCGTGAACTCCTGCCAACGCCGGTTGATGAAATCGACGGCGCCGTCAGGAAGGGCGGTCCACACCATTGCCGGAACCGTCTCGATCACTTCGCGGAGCTCCTCTTCGCTCCTCAGGGCAGCCTCTTCGGCGCGTCTGCGCTCGGTGACGTCTTCGCACACGATCAGGATGACGGGTCGGTTCTTGACAAGCATAGCTCGGGCGGTCTCGCGGACCCAGAGCATCGAACCGTCCTTGCGAACTTTGCGTAGCTCCCAGTTCATGGCGCGGCCGAGATGTTCGAGGCAGGCGGCCGCATGCCTCTGGACGGCCTCTCGGTCCGGCTCGTAGAAAACGTCCTGCACGGGACGGCCGATCAGCTCGCCGACCGTATAGCCGAGCTGTTCCGCGCCGAACGGATTTACGGACACGATGGTGCCGGTCGCATCCACCATGAAGTACATTGTCGGGTTGTTCTCGAATACGGCCCTCCACTGCTCCTCACTGTCTCGCAGCGCCTCCTCCACCCGTTTTCGCTCAGTAATGTCCTGGATGGTACCGAACATGCTGCGCGGCCGGCCAGACGCGTCTTTTGTCAGATCGCCCTGGCTGTGGACGATGCGCAACTCGCCGCTGGGCCTGACAATGCGGTACTCGAGTTCGTAGCGGCCTTCGCCACCCAGGGCCTTTGTTGCGGTCTGGCCCCAGTATGATCGATCGTCAGGATGAATCCGCTCGACCGCCTCGGCAAGACTGACCACCATGCCGGGCCGCGGCGCCATCCCGAAAATGCGAAATGTTTCTTCCGACCACACGAGACTGTCGGTGCCGAGATCCCGTTCCCAGTAGCCGACATGGGCTACGCGCTGAGCTTCTGCGAAGTTCGCCTCGCTTCGCCGCAGACCCTCCAATGTCTCCTTGAGGCGGGACGTCATGAGCGTGAACGCCTGGGCGAGCAGGCCGACCTCGTCGTTCCGGCGGAACTCGGGCACGTCGTGCCATTCATCCTTTGCGATCGCGTGCGCTGCCTGAGTGAGGGTCGTCAGCGGCCGCAACATGCGTCCGATCAGCGCCAGTCCGAGGAGGGCGAAGACGGCGACGATCACCGCGCCGATGCCGATCGAGAGATAGGCTGCACGATAGACAGGGCTCAGGAAATCCGCCGCCGGCACCGCCGAGATGATGGTCCACTCGAGTGCGCCGGGCCCTTCGACGCGGTCGACGGCCGCATAGATCCTGCCCTGCGCAGGGTCATTGAAAGAAAATGCTGCCGGCTCGGATGGCGGGGACCCGACGATGCCGGGGGACCGATGAAGGTAGCGCGCAGTCTCCGCAACGATCGGATCGGCGGATTCTGATGCCTGCAGGCGCAGATGCCCGCCGTCCGCAGCAATCGTGACGGGTGAAACTCCTCCCGACGCGCCGATCAGATCTCCGTTGGCATCGATGATGAAGGCCCGGCCGTTCTCGCCGATTTCAAGTGTCTGCAGGAATCTGGAAAGCTCGGTCAAAATGAGATCAATGCCGCACACCCCGATGAAATTGCCGTCCTGATCCGATACCGGGGCGGCGAGCGAGACGCCGAGGACCGGCTCGGCTGCGCCGAGGTAGGGCTCGGTCCAGTACCGCTCGCCCGTTTCTTTCGCCTGTGCGTACCAGATCCTTTCGCGTGCATCGAACGTGCCTTCCGCCTTCCGCAAACGGCCGATGCCGCCGCCTGGCAAGGCTTCGAACTCGCGCAGAATGCCGGCGCGAAAGCTATCGGTCATCAGAAACACGACGCTTGAAACGGGCATTCGCCCGACCGAGACGAGGCCGCCGGCCTGGTTGCCGAAGAACATCCAGTCGACGTCGGGTTCCTCGGCCAGCAATGCATGGAGCTCTCGCGCGACGGCCTGCTGGTCGCCAAGCGATAGGTCGCGTCGCACAAGGTCGCTCGCCAATCGCGAAACGGCCTTGTCGGCGCCGCGCATCATCTGGTCGACATCGCGATGCACGGCTTGCGTCACCTCTCGGATCAGGCGCTCGGACATGATCGAGACGATGACGTTTCCGGTCCAGATCCACAGCCCCGCCAGTACGAGACTTAGGATGAGAGCGACGCAGGCGACGGGGAGGATTAAGCGATGCCGTAACATGATCGCCGAGTTCCCCCAGACAATCAGACAGATATTCTTGGGGCTATATTGCGCTCATGGATCGCCGCCCGCAATCCGCGGCGCTGGCGGGAAACCGCATCCACTTTTCCAGGTCCTGCGCTAGCCGCCGAACACCGAAGTCTGCGCGAGCCTCAGAAACCACGCCGGATAGAGGCCGATGCCGATCGTGCCAGCCGCGGTGACGGCAAGCGTCGTGCGCACAGCCGGCGTCAGCGCCGGCTCGAAAGCCCTTGTCGGCTCACGCATGTAGATCACCATCACGACCCGGATGTAGAAGTAGGCGGCGACGGCGCTCAAAAGCACGGCGATTACGGCAAGCGCGACGAAGCCCCGCTCGACGAGCGCGACCAGCACGTAGAACTTGGCGAAGAACCCCGCCGTCGGGGGAATGCCGGCGAGCGAGAAGAGATAGAGCAGCATCAGGAGCGCCAGCCCGGGATGCCATTTCGAGAGGCCAGCATAGTCCTCGATGGACTCGCCGAGGAAATCGCCGCTCCGCATCATGATCACGATGCTGAATATGCCGAGGTTCATGAAGGCGTAGATCAGCAGGTAGAGCATCACGCTGGCGATGCCGTCCGCGCCGCCGGCGACGACGCCGAAGACGGCAAAGCCCGCATGGGCGATGCTGGAATAGGCGAGAAGTCGCTTGAAGTTGTCCTGCACCAGTGCCACGAAACTGCCGAGCGCCATCGTCACCACGGCAATGGCCGCGACGATGATCCAGGCGTCCGACCCGGCGATCAGCGGGTTGAGGAAGACCCTGAGGATGATCGCGAAACCCGCCGCCTTGGGCCCGACCGACATGAAGGCGGTGATCGTCGTCGGCGCGCCTTCGTAGACATCCGGCACCCACATGTGAAACGGCACGGCGCCGATCTTGAAGACGAGGCCCGCGACGATGAAGACGACCGCGAGCAGCAGTGCCGGATCGAGAGGCTTGCCGGTGACCGCGGCGGCGACGCCGGCTAGCGCGGTCGTGCCGGTGAGCCCGTAGACGAGCGAGACGCCATAGAGGAAGATCGCCGTCGAGACGGCGCCGAGGATCACATATTTCAGCGCCGCCTCATTGGACCGCCGCTCCCGCCTGAGGAAACCGGTCAGCACATAGGTCGAGAGCGCCATCAGTTCCAGGCCGACATAGATGGAGAGGAGATCGATGGCCGAGGCCATGATCATCATTCCCGATAGCGCGAAGAGGAGCAGGACATAGTATTCGCTGATCGCGATGCCCTCGATATCGGCATATTTGCGCGAAAGCAGGAAGGTCAGCATGGTGGCGAGATAGAACACCATCTTGAAGAAGACGGCGAAGCGGTCGGCGATGAACATGCCCGTGTAGGCCGGCCGAACCTCGGCCGCAAGCAAGACTGTCGCGAGCGCGGCGATGAGGACGACCGCGACGGAGGCCCAGACGAGCACATGCTCCTGCCCCCTTCGCACGAATTGCCCGAGGATCAGCAGGGCGCAGGCTCCGGTGATCACCAGGATCTCCGGAAGGCTGGCTAACACCCATTGAAGAAGCTCAGCCGCGCTCATGGGCCGCCCCCGGTTCCGTGGACCTGCACCAGCAGGTGCTTCACGGAGACGTCGATGATCTCGAGGAAGGGCTTCGGATAGAGCCCGACCCACAACACGAAGACGGCAAGCGGCAGGATCGCGGCCATTTCGCGGGCGTTCACGTCGTGTATTGCGTAGCGATCGCCGACGCTCGCATGGCCGAGCGCCACTTTCCCGTACATGCCGAGCAGATAGGCGGCGCTCAGCACCGCGCCGAGCACGGCGGCTGCGCCGAAGGCGGGATTGGCGGCGAAGCCGCCCGATAGCACCAGCAGTTCGCCGACGAAGGAATTGGTGCCCGGCAGCGCCATCGACGACAGCGTGAACAGCGCCAGAAACGCCGTGTAGACCGGCGCAGCCTTCATCAACCCGCCGTAATCGGCGATGCTGCGCGTATGGGTGCGCTCATAGATCAGCCCGACGAACAGGAACAATGCGCCGGTCGTCACGCCATGATTGAACATCTGCAGGATGCTGCCCTCGAGCCCGTGAAGGTTCAGCGAGAAGATCCCGAGCGTCACGAAACCCATATGACTGATGCTGGAATAGGCGACCAGCTTCTTCAAGTCGTCCTGCGCCAGCGCCAAGAGCCCGCCATAGACGATTGCAAGCGCCGAAAGCGCCAGCATCAGCGTCGAATAATAGACCGACGCCTCCGGCAGCATCGGCAGCGAGAAGCGCAAGAAACCATAGGCTCCCATTTTCAAGAGCACGCCCGCGAGAATGATGCTGCCGGCCGTCGGCGCCTGCACGTGGGCGTCCGGCAGCCAGGTATGGACCGGCACCATCGGCACTTTCACCGCAAAGGCGATCAGGAAGGCGAAGAACAGCCAGGACTGGACCGCGAAAGGCAGCTCCCGCGCCGTGAGCGCCAGGATGTCGAAGGTCTCGCCGCCCTCGAAATAGAGCACGATGACGCCGATCAGGAAGAGCAGGCTTCCCGCCAGGGTGTAGAGGAAGAACTTGAAGGCCGCATAGACCCGGCCCTCGCCGCCCCAGATGCCGATGATCAGGTACATCGGGATCAGCATTGCTTCCCAAAGCACATAGAACAGGAACAGGTCGAGCGCCAGGAAGACGCCGAGCATCAGCGCCTGCATGGCCAGCAGGTTGACCATGAACTCCTTCACCTTGCGATCAATCGCGACCCAGGAGGCAAGCACCGAGACGGAGCCGAGGAGTGCGGTCAGGAACACGAAGAGCGCGCTGATCCCGTCGACGCCAAGGGCATAATTGATGCCGAGCGACGGCACCCATGGGTGGATCTCGGTGAACTGCATCGCGTGGGTCGTGGTATCGAAATTCGCCAGCATGACGACCGAGAGCGCCAGGTCGATGAGCGTGACACCGAGCGCCACGCGCCGCACCGCATCGTCGCTCGGCAGCAGCGCCAGGACCACCGCCCCGGCAGCGGGCGTCAGGAAGATGAGGCTGAGAAGCGGCAATTCCATCTCACCCCCTATCGCCATACCACGGCGAAAACGACGATGGCCGCGATCAGGCCGGCGATCATCGCCAGCACGTAATGGGTGACGACGCCGGTCTGGAGCCGCCGCAGCACCCCGCCACCCTCCAGGATCGAACGGGCGACGCCGTTTACGGCGCCATCCACGCCATGAATGTCGAGCCGCAGGCCGGCCCGCGCCGAGCCATGCAGCAAGGGCAGCACCGTCGTTTCCGAGACGCCGCTCACCGCCTTTTCGTAGCGTGCCACGGGCCTTTCGGCGAACCACATGAACCAGCGGGCGCCCTTGCGGTAGAACCAGTCGGTATCGATGCTGATCGTGTTTTCCGGATCGAGCGCCTTGAGGAAAACGACGAAGCCGAGGGCCGTGAACATCAGTATGCCGAGGCTCTCGGTAATGTGAGCACCGGTATAGGGCTCGAAATCGACCGGATAGGGCAGCAGCGCGTAAAGCGGGCCGGGGAAGAGCCCGATGGCAATGCAGAGCGCTGCCGCCATGCCCATGGCGACCAGCATGTTTCCCGGCGGCTCGCGCGCCTCGAGCTTCCGGTCCGTGCCGAAGAACATGTAATAGGGAAGCTTGAGCCCCGTGTGCAGGAACGTCCCCGAGGACGCCATCGTCAGCGCCAGCGCGACCAGCGCCCGATGATCCTCGCCGGCGGCGGCCACCACCATGGATTTGGTGACGAAGCCCGAGAAGAACGGAAATGCCGAGATCGCGAAGGCGCCGACCATATAGAGCGCCACCGTCAGCGGCATGGTCCTGTAGAGCCCGCCCAATTCGGTGAGCTTGCGGCGGCCGGTGACGTAGATCACAGCGCCTGCGCCCATGAACAGGAGCGCCTTGTAGAGGATATGCGCGAAGGCATGGCTGGTGGAGCCGTTCACCGCCATCTCGGTGCCGATGCCGATGCCGGCCACCATGTAGCCCACCTGGCTCACAATGTGGTAGGCAAGCAGCCGCCGGCAGTCGTTTTCGAGGACCGCGTAGATGACGCCGTAAAGCGCCATGACGGTGCCGAGCCAGACGAGCAGTTCGGTGCCTGGAAACGCCCGCGCCAGCACATAGACCGCCGTCTTCGTGGTGAAGGCGCTCATGAATACGGCCCCGGTGACGGTCGCCTCCGGATAGGCGTCGGTCAGCCAGGCATTGAGCGGCGGCACTGCCGCATTGAGCAGGAAGGCGACGAGGATCAGGTAGGCGCCGCTGCCGATCTCTCCTTCGATCGGACCGAAGAGCAGCGAACCGGTGGCGGACCCGTGAAGCACGATCCCGCCGAGAAGCGCGAGGCCGCCGGCGATGTGAACCATCAGATAGCGGAATCCCGCGCGGATCGCCGGCCTGCCGCGCTGGGCGAAAACGAGATAGGCAGAGGCGAATGCCATGCCTTCCCAGAACAGATAAAGGGTGAGGTAGTCGCCGGCGAACACCACGCCGAGCGCGCAGCCGACATAGACGAAGGCGGCGACGTGCTGCCCGGCGCTCGAAAGGTGCAGGGCATAGACCATGCCGATCAGCGCCATGATGGTGAAGACCATGGCGAAGACGATGCTGAGCTTGTCGACCTTGGCAAGCAGAAGCCCCTGCCCGATGAACCGCGCCTCGCCATAGCTGCCCGGCTCGATCGCCAGCACGGCGAGGATCGCGAGAACCGGGACCGTCACCAGATAGGCCTTGCGGACCGAGCCCCCGAGGAAGGGGATCGCCAGGGCGCCGACGATGAAGATCAGGGCCGGATGGACGAAATCAGTCATAATAGTCCTCGCGCCGCATCAGCCCGCGATGGCCGAGAAACTTGGAAGCGAAGATGAGGAGCACGCAGGAGCCGAAGCCATAGGCGGCCGGCCAGCCCGGCAGACGGTCCCACGGGAATTCGGCATGCTCGCGGGGGACCAGGAAGTCGGCGGCGACGATCAGAACGAGCACCACGTAGAACAGGCGGCGCCGCTGTTGCCGGTATTCGTCGTCACCGAAGAAATCGACGATGCGCTTGATCATCCGACCACTCCGTTCGCCAGGGTCAGGAAATAATCGGGGAAGATGCCCATCAGCACCGACAGGATGGCGGTCGCGACGAGCGGGATGGTCACCATCGGGATCTCGCGGACCGCCGCCCGGCTCTCCTCAGGCTCGGCCTCGAAGAAGGCGGCGTAGCTCACCGGCAGGAAATAGGCGGCATTCAGCACCGAGCTTATCAGGAGCACCGTCAGGAACGCCATTTCTCCCGCCTCGACCGAGCCCTGCGCGAGATACCATTTGCTGACGAAGCCGGCCGTCGGCGGCAGGCCGATCATGCTGAGCGAGGCGACGAAGAATGCCCCCATGGTCCAGGGCAGCCGCCGGCCGATGCCCGCCATGTCGCTGATATTGCGTTTTCCCGACGCGCAATAGATCGACCCCGCGCAGAAGAACAGCGTGATCTTGGAGAAGGCATGCGCCGCAATGTGCACGATCCCGCCGACCATTGCGACCGGCGACAACAGAACCGCGCCGAGCACGACATAGGAGAGCTGGCTGACGGTGGAATAGGCGAGCCTCGCCTTCAGGTCGTCGCGCGTCAGCGCGTAGACGGACGCCATCAGGATCGTGAAGGAGACGAGGTAGGCGGTGGCAATGCCGAGGCCGAGTTCCCCGACGAGCCCGACGCCGAAGACATGGAAGACGACGCGCAGAACGCAGAAGACGCCCATCTTGACCACGGCCACTGCATGCAGGAGCGCGCTCACCGGCGTCGGCGCCACCATCGCGGCCGGCAGCCAGGCATGCATCGGCATAACCGCGGCCTTGGCGAAACCGAAGAGATAGCAGAAATAAACGACCGAGAGCAGCGCCGCAGGGGCCTCGACGCGCGCCAGCAATCCCCCCGCGACGAAATCGAGCGAGCCCGCGATCTGGTAGGTCAGTGCCAGTGCGGCAAGCAGCACGCTCTTCGAGGCGCCCATCAGATAGACGATGTACTTGCGCCCGCCGAGCCACCCCGCCTCGTCCTCGTGATGGTAGACGAGCGGATATGTGACGAGGCTCAGCAGCTCGTAGAATATGACCAGCGTGAACAGGTTTGCGGCGAAGGCGCCGCCGACGGCCGCCGCGAGGCTGAGCGCGAAACAGACGTAGAACCGGGTCTGCGCGTGTTCCCTCAGGTGCCGCATGTAGCCGATCGAATAGATCGCGGCGACGATCCACAGGAGCGACGAGACGGTGGCGAAGACCATGCCGAGCGCATCCGCGCGGAAGGCGAAATCGACGCCGGGCAGGATCTCGAAAAGGCGCAACTCGACGGTCCCGCCCGAAAGCACCGTGGGCGCCATCGAGGCGACGACCGCGAACATGGCGAGTGCTGCCACGGGCGATACGAGATCGCGGAGCTTTTCATGCTTGTGGAGGAGGAGAACGAAAAGAGCTGCGAGGCCCGCGATGGCGATGGCGATGAGCGGCCGGATCGAAACCACGGGGTCCAAGCCGCTATCCTTTCATCATCGTGACGTCATCGACCTTGAGGGTGGATTTGTTCCTCACCAGGGCGACAAGGATGCCGAGGGCGACGGCGACCTCCGCCGCGGTGATGGCGATGACGAAGATCGCAAAGATCCGGCCGCGGAAGTCGTCGTAATAGTGCCCGAAGGCGATGAAATTGATGTTGACCGAGTTGAGCAACAGCTCCAGCGACATCAGCACCACCAGGATGTTGCGCCGCAAAAGCACGCCCGCCGCTCCGATCACGAACAGCACCACCCCGAGAGCGATGTACCACCAGAGCGGAACCATCAGCCGGACTCCTTTCGCGCCAGCACGATGGCGCCGACGAGCGCGGCCAGGAGGATCACCGAGGCGACCTCGAACGGCAGGAGATAATCCGAAAAAAGCGTCGTGCTCAAATCCCTGATCTGGTCGCCACCGCGACTGGCGACGGGCTCTGCGCGCGAAAAGCGGTCGCTCCAGAACACGAGCACCATCATCTCGACCCCGAGCAGGCCGAGCAGCGCCATGGCCGGCAGGTTGCCGCCGGGCAAGAACCGCTCCGCCACCGCTTCCCTGACGTCGATCATCATGATGACGAACAGGAACAGGACCATGATCGCGCCGACATAGACGAAGATCTGGATGACCGCGAGCAGCGGCGCGTCGAGCAGGACGAAGATCGCGGAGATCTGCAGGAAACAGGCCATCAGCGCCAGGGCGCTATGAACCGGATTGCGCGCCAGCACGAGCATCAGGGCCGTGATCACGGACACCGCAGCGAACAGAAGAAAGAACCCCTGAGCCATCGACGCCGCCCCTCCGACGTGACCTCTCCGCCGGCTCTGACGGCCGGCCCCGAGATCGAGCCGCACCGAGAAAGTGTGCCCCAGTATCGGTTTTTTCACAAGATTATTGTCCGGCAGGGCAAGATCTGGCCGGGTCACGGTGCCGCATTGCCTTCGCGCGGGAGTAGTCTTCCAGGATTTGTGGTTGTTACCTGCTGCACGTCATTCAACCGGTTCAGGGAGAAAAGACATGCAGCAAATCAAAGTGCGACGGCGCACTTTGCGTGTCCGAACGTATCGGTCCGGCAGTGATCACCCATACTGGCGGATCGGCTGCAGGCCGTGTAAATAGCGGTCGAGCTTCCTGGATGAGGCCCGATAACGGTGACGAAACGGCAGACGAAAGTTTCCGACAGCTTTCCCCCCGCTCCTGCAACGGGACGGGTGACGACCTTTGCCGTCCACGTCACCGAGTGGAAAAGAGCCTTTCTTGCGCGCTACTTCCCTGAAAGAAGGTTCCACTTCCTGCCGAAGGACCTCTACGGTCACGATCGCGTTTGGAAAGCGAGAATTCTCGCGGAGGCGCGCTGCGAAATTTTTGTCTGGGGGCCTGAACTGCCGCTGGCGTTGGCCGAGATCGCGGCGGAACGCAAGCTTCCGGTAACCTTCCTGGAGGACGGTTTCCTGCGCTCCCACCGCCCGAGCGCCAGCCGCACCCCTCCCTTCTCGCTGGTGCTCGACAGGCGCACGCCCTATTTCGATTCTCGCCAGGCATCCGAGTTGGAAGAACTGCTCAACACCTACGATTTCGAGGCGGACCGGGCCCTCAGGGCGCGGGCGCGGGCGGGCATCGACCTCCTGATCGCAAGCGGCATCAGCAAATATAACGGCGGGCGCAAGCGGACGGCGGAAGCGGTCTATGGCGAAAAGACGAGGAAGCGCGTGCTGGTCATCGGCCAAGTGGAGGACGACGCCTCGATCCGCTTCGGCTGTCCCGTGCCGATGACGAACAACGACCTCGTGCGGCTTGCCGCCGCGGAACAGCCTGAGGCGCAGATCCTCTATAAGCCGCATCCGGATGTGCTGAGCCGCGTACGCCCTGCCCGCTCCGACCCGGCCGAGGTTGCGCATCTCGCAGAAATCGTCGCCGAGACGCTGCCGCTCACAGAGGCGCTCAATACGGTCGACCAGGTCTATACGATCACCTCGCTTGCCGGCTTCGAGGCGCTCCTGCGCGGTATTCCGGTGACGACGGCGGGTTCGCCCTTCTATGCCGGCTGGGGACTGACGGAGGACCGACAGGCGCATCCGCGCCGTGGCCGCAAGCTGACGCTCGAGGCGCTTTTCGCCGGCGCCTATCTCCTCTATCCTCGCTACTTCGATCCAGAGACCGGAGAAGAGACATCATTCGAAGCGACCGTCGCTACTATCCGCGGGCAGCTCGACGGGCCCGGCGCCCATTCCCCCTCCCGCCCGGCCTGGCGGCCCTGGGGGCCCTATGGCGTCCTCGGCTGGAGGCACCTGATGACCGCGCTGCTTGCGCCGGCCATCCGGCATGCGGGCAACGACCGCGACGTCGAGGATTTCCGGGCCGATCCAATCCGCTTCTTTCGCGGCCTTTCCGATCCACGCCTCCGGCTGATCGGCCGCATGCTCTATCCCTTCGGCTGACCGCGTGAGCTATCTCTCCACCCATATCCGCGTCGTCGGCGCGCTGCTCGTCCGGGAAATGGCGACCCGGTTCGGCTCCAAGCCTGGCGGCTATATCTGGGCGCTGCTCGACCCGGCCGCCCATATCTTCCTGTTGACGCTGGTCTTCGGGGCGATCGCCCGAGCGCCGGCGCTCGGCACCAGCTTCGCGCTGTTCTTTGCCACCGGCTTTATAGCCTTTCAATTCTACCAGGCGATGACGAGCTACCTGAACAGCGCGGTCCGCGCCAACCGGGCCCTGCTCAGCTATCCAAATGTAGCGCCGATCGACACGGTCGTCGCCCGCTTTCTTCTCCAGATCGGCACAACGTCGCTCGTCGCTTTTATCGTGCTCGGCGCCATCATCGCCACCATGCGCGTCGAAACCAGCCTTCACTGGCCGCTGATCCTCGAGGCGGTGGCGATGGCCTGCGTCTTCGGGCTGGGTATCGCAATGATCAATTGTGTTCTGTTCCTCAAATATCCGCTCTACGAGCAGGTCTTCGGCATCGTCAACCGGCCGCTCTTCCTGATCTCCGGCGTCTTCTTCCTGCCGGATTCGATCCCGGATCCCTATCGCGATCTCGTGCTCATCAACCCCCTCGTCCACATCATCATGAGCTTCCGCAAGGGTTTCTATCCCGAATACCGCGCCATCGGCCTCGACATGAACTATCTCTATGGAATCGCATTTCTGACATTGTTTGCCGGGATGCTCGTCTTCACCCTCTCCAGAAAGACGCTGAGAAACGAATGATCCGGTTCGAGCAGGCGACGAAATATGCCCGCACAAAGGGCATCAAGAAGCCGATCATCGAGGATGCCTCGCTCACGCTGAACCGGGGCAAGAGCGTCGGCCTGCTCGGGCGCAACGGCGCCGGCAAATCGACTTTGCTTCGGCTGATCGCCGGCGCCATCAAGCTCGATGGCGGCCGAATCATCCGCCGCGGCAAGATCTCCTGGCCGCTCGGATTTTCTGGAAGCTTTCAAAACTCCATGACCGGCGAGCAGAACGTGCGCTTCGTCGCCCGCATCTACGCCGTTGATACGGAAGAGCTTGCAGCCTATGTCGAGGATTTCGCCGAGCTCGGCCCGTTCTACAAGGCGCCGGTCGGCACTTATTCCTCTGGCATGAAAGCGCGGCTTGCCTTCGGCTTGAGCATGGGCGTCAACTTCGATTATTATCTCGTCGATGAAATCACCGCCGTTGGTGACTCAAATTTTAAGAAGAAGTGTCAGGCTGTCTTCGAAACCAAGCTTCAGGATTCCGACGTGATCATGGTTTCGCACAGCACCGGCACGATCCGCGACTATTGCGACTGCGGCGTCGTGCTGGAAAAGGGCAAGCTGACTTATTATGAAGATGTCGAAGACGCCATCCGCGCCCACGACAGAAATATGAAGGGAAATTGAATGGCGGCGAGCAAAGACGCGGCAGCGAACAAGCCGGGCCCAGCCGAGGCCGCTAAAGCCACTCCCGCAAAAGCCGAGGCTAAGAGCAAGGGCATCGAAGTGCTCGAAGGGCTGCTCGGCAAGGAAAGCGCGCCGGTCATTCCGCTGCCGGGGCGCGGCAAGATCGAGTCGATAAAGAAAAAGGGCCTGCTGCGCGGCTGGCTGAAGAAGCTGCGCTGGCGCCACGCGATCATCGGCGGCACCTTTCTCGGCCTCGTCGCCATTCCGGCAACGCTCGCCTCGCTTTACATGGCCTTCCTTGCCGCCGACCAGTATCACAGCACCACCTCCTTCGCGGTGCGCAGCATCGAGGGCGGCGGCGCGACCGATATCCTCGGCATGTTCACCCAGGCTTCCAGCGGCAGCACGGTCTCCGATAGCTACATCCTGATGGACTATATCCTCAGCGAACGCATGGTCGCGGCCGCCGACGGCAAGTTCAAGCTTGAAGATGTCTACGCCACCCGCGGCCCCGATTATTTCTACGGCATCGGCTCCGGCCTGCCGATCGAGGACAAGCTCGCCTATTGGCGGGATATGGTGAGCGTCAATTTCGACCACGCCTCCGGCATCATACAGGTGACGGTGAAGGCCTTCGACCCGAAGCAATCGCAGCGGATCGCCCAATTTATCGTCGACCAGAGCGACAGCCTCGTGAACAGCCTTTCGCTTTCGGCGCGCAACGACGTGCTGCGCGCCGCGCAGGACGAGGTGCTGGCAGGCGAGGCGCGGCTTGCAAAGGCGCGCGCGGCGCTGCGCGATTATCGCGACAAGTCACAGGAAATCAGCCCCGAGGAAGGCGCGAAGCTCGCCGTTCAACTGATCGGCGGACTGGAGGCGGAACTGACGAAGCTGAATGCCGACCTTGCCGCCGCCAAGAGCCAGATGAGCGAGGATACGCCGCGCATCCGGGTGCTCAAGACTCGCATCGAAAGCCTGGAACGGCAGCTCGCCATCGAGCGCCAAAGGCTGGGCACAGGTGAAAAATCGACCTCCACGGACTCCGATGCCCCCGACGTCGCCGGCCGCATCGCCGAGTTCGAGGAATTGGAGACCGAGCGCGAATTCGCCGAGCGTGCCTATACGGCGGCACTGAGCTCGCTGGAAAAGGCGCGCATTGAGGCGAATAACCGGCAGCGTTATCTGGCACTCTTCATCGAGCCGACGCTCTCAGAAATGGCGCAATATCCGGCGCGGTTGTTGAATGCGTTGTTGGTTACCTTGGGCCTGCTCTTCATGTGGAGCATTGGGGTCATGAGCTATTACAATATACGGGACCGTGCGTAAGTTCCGGAAGGTGGACGCGAAGTTTCCTCCAGAGTGTTTCTTCCCCAAGGGATCGCTACCGAGCTTCGCGAAAACCGTCGAGCCGATATTGACACTTCTGCCCTAAGTATCCATCACCAATTTCATCAACTTTCAGTGGCGCCTTTTTCCATCGGACTGTCCTGCCACTGGGGATTCGTACAAAGGTCCAAGTTGGGATGAAGATAACGATGATTGGCGCCGGCTACGTCGGGCTGGTTTCCGGCGTGTGCTTTGCGGATTTCGGCCATGACGTCGTCTGCCTCGACAAGGACGAGGGCAAGATCGCGGCCCTCGAGAAGGGGCAGATTCCAATCTTCGAACCGGGTCTCGCCCAGCTCGTTGCCCACAACGTCGCCGCGGGACGCCTAAATTTCACGACCGAGCTTACGTCCGCCGTCGCCGGCAGCGACGTCGTCTTCATCGCCGTCGGCACGCCGTCGCGCCGTGGCGACGGCCATGCCGACCTCTCCAACGTCTATGCGGCTGCACGCGAGATCGCCGCCAACCTCTCCGGCTTCACGGTGGTCGTGACCAAATCGACAGTGCCGGTCGGCACCGGCGACGAGGTCGAGCGCATCATTCGCGAGACCAATCCGGAGGCCGACTTCGCAGTTGTCTCCAATCCGGAGTTCCTGCGCGAGGGCGCGGCGATCGAGGATTTCAAACGGCCCGACCGAATCGTTATCGGTGTGGACGGCAATGGCGATCGCGCCCGCGCAGTGATGACCGAGGTCTATCGTCCCCTCTACCTCAACCAGTCGCCGCTGCTCTTTACCTCGCGCCGCACGTCCGAACTGATCAAATATGCCGGTAACGCGTTCCTCGCAATGAAGATCACCTTCATCAACGAGATGGCCGACCTCTGCGAGAAGGTCGGCGCCAATGTCCAGGACGTCGCTCGCGGCATCGGCCTCGACGGACGTATCGGCTCAAAGTTCCTGCACGCCGGGCCCGGCTACGGCGGGTCGTGTTTCCCGAAAGACACGCTTGCGCTGGTAAAGACTGCGCAGGACCACGACAGCCCGGTGCGGCTGGTCGAGACCACGGTCGCCGTCAACGACAACCGCAAGCGGGCGATGGGTCGCAAGGTGATTGCAGCCACCGGCGGGGACGTGCGCGGTCGCAAAGTCGCCGTGCTCGGCCTCACCTTCAAACCGAACACCGACGACATGCGCGACAGCCCGGCAATCGCGATCGTCCAGACCCTGAAGGACGGAGGTGCAGAGGTCACGGGCTATGACCCGGAAGGCATGGATAATGCCCGCAAGCTCATCGACGGCATCGAGTATGCGAAGGATCCTTATGAGGCGGCCGCACGCGCCGAGGCGCTGGTGATCGTCACGGAATGGAACGAATTCCG